>OFGE01001253.1_pt1 | contig 23127 bp, 26 predicted proteins | sample 1521681 | NCBI WGS metagenome assembly OFGE01 (sample SAMEA3504093, study PRJEB24116) | mouse gut metagenome | biome: mouse gut; feature: mouse-associated habitat; material: faeces | place: Denmark | collected 2011
ACTGAATATCTGTACAAAGTCTTTAAGGATAGTTAAATCTCATGCGTCAGCCCTGCTAATTTATTTGCCGCGCTGCGAATTTTGAGCTGATGAAAACAGGTCATTGCCTGATTGAAATCGGAACTGAGATTTAGTATTCCTCTGGCAATTTCCTTTTCAATCCCGCTCAGGCGGCTGACGATAGTGAGCCGGAACGCACCGTGTCTGACATACTCTGCCATCTTTACTCCGGCGGTTTTTGACCGCTCCAGAAGGTCGGAGTACTCGGCATCGTTAAGTTTGATTGTCACCACATGGGTGCGCTTCTCATCGGTCGGTTTAGAGGGACGACCGCCCTTCCTGACAGTTGATTTACTCATAGTAGACATTGTTGTGGTTTATGTGGATTGGGGAGGCAAAGAGCGGCTTAGGCTGCGCAGTTTTGGAAGTCGTTTTCGGAGAAAAAGAAATCCCGAAACATATCCTTGCCTTCCCAATTCACTACGTTCATCGGGAAGCTGCCCCACGGTGTACCGGGTGCAGTGGTATCCCGACATTATCATCTCATAGTTTACGCCAGACTTCGATGTCGTCGGCATAGAGGTCGAGGAGCTCCGAAAGAATGGCATTGATGTAGCTGCCGACGGTGGTGTCACGGTCGCCGAGGATACGGGCGATGCGTTCCAGCTTCGCCCATACGTTGTCCTCGATGTTGACCGGATGACGCTTCTCCAGCTTTGACGGAGCGAGATAGGCAGCCTTGAACTCGGCGTAATCTGACTTGCGCTGCTGCTTGCCCACGCGCTGTTGCTTGGGTTGAACTGTTGATGCCGATTCCTCTGCGAACAGAGTGGTGGCAGTTGTGTTGTTATCAGCGTTATCGTTGTTGACAGCAAGGGTAGAGTTGTTGGAATTATCGCTAATCATAGTTTTATCGTTTTTAGGTGTCGTTGATACTTGGGTTGCAGTCGCATCGGTCAACTTGGATGCAGGGATTGAGATATTTTTCTTTGATGTCATGATTTTTCAGTTTTTGAAGATTTGGGAAATGTATCAGTATCGGGATTGTACCGTTCAACTGATACGAGAGTGAGTTGCAGTTCATCAATGAGTGTCTGCAAATAAGGGTTACGGCGTATCATAGATTGCAGCACGGCTTGGTCAGACTCTATTTGCAGGAGATAGTCTGCCATGTCGTATCCTTCTGTCCGCTCATCATCACTCGCTGATTCTTCAAGAAAGTTGAAGATGTTTGCCTCAATGCCGAGTGATTTCAGTAGTGGTAGTTTCTCTCGCCATTGCTGTGTCGCTCCGAGGTCGGGAAACAGCGTCACTTGTCTGCCACGGAGAACACGCAGAGCATCGGTATTGAAACATCCGTGTTTGCCGCCTGTCGCCAGCCACACATATTCCGGCAGATAATAAGATGCCACGATTGCAGTTTTTTCGCTCTCGACAATGGCAACCGGCTTATCTCTGTTCATTGGTAAAAGGTGTTCACCGAAAAAGCATTGACGCAGATTGTAGTCGGGCAACTTCAACAATGAGTGAACCCATGTGACATGGTTGAACGGTTGCTTTACGCGCTTGCCTGTTTCCGCATCATATAGCATGACTTTCCCGGTGCGGACACTACCGTTAATATCGGTCTGCCAGAATACACATGAACCGGGCCAGTGCTTTGATGTGCCGACACGATATGCTCCTATCAGCCTCTCCGCTTCCTCGGCTCCGAATTTGGAGCCGAGGAAAAGGTAGAGGTTGTTCAGATGGTAGCCGTGCAAAGTCTGTGAAACAGTCTTTGACTCTATCAGTGATGGTTTGCGTCGCTCGGTTGGTTCGGCTCGCCGTGTCATCGGAGCGGCGGAATCGGAGTGCATTGGCTTCGACATTGGATTTCGCTCAAAATATTCCTTTGGCGTAAGGTGGTAGCCGCAACTCTGCTCATGGTCACATCTGCCGACATCATCTGGAAACGATATTTGTTTCTCGGTGTCGATATATCTGGAAAAACATCGCTTCTTGTGACAGGCAGGGCAAGTGTGGCGCGTCGCTACACCTTTATAGGGCTGGAGTATGAATCGGTAGGTGCTGTTCATAAATTATCGAAGATTAGGTTTGCACTATCTGCATTTTCTGCATTTTTGGAGGCAGAAAATGCAAATAGTGCAGAAAATGCAGGTGTGCGGTCAAATTTTACCATAAACGCCATGACGGAATTTCTGAAAGTGAATCCCGGTGAAACGCCTGATAAAATCCTTGAAGGTGCGTTCTGGCATCGAGTTGTCAGCGGCGATTTCAACTCCCTGTTCGGTGGTGAATTCATCGGGCAGAGCCGACATCACGGCACGTTGCAGCTCCGATAGCGACAGTTCCCGGATAATGCCCTGTACCCTTGTGGCGGTGGCTTTGAAATAATCCACAAGCGATATGGCATTCTCAACCGACACAAGATCTATTTCCGATTTGTCAGCCTCTCCACAAGCCCACCGCGCCATTTGTAGTATAAGGCAAAAACGTATGGCATGGAAATCAAATTTGTTATATACACCTTTTAGCGCGTCACATTCCTCCCGGTTACATTCCTCGGTGTTAATGCGCTGCCATTCATATAGGTGCGCCTTTGCCTCCGGCGCAAACGGCAGAATATTTGAGACGATATTGCCGTCAGCATCGGTTTCGTATGGCATGGACACTAATTTGCCGATGATGTCGGCCCATGCAGCCTCGATGTAGAATGACGGTTCCTTGTCGCTCCACGGCTGTTTGTCCTGATTGCCTGGCATTACAAACAATAGGCGGTCAATGAATCCGTTTGATGTGCGGCTACCTTGTGCCAGCTCATTGAGTATGCCGTTTTGTATCGTACCCACCACCGAAATCCACGGCTTTACCGAGTACAAGCATCGGGTCGATACCTTTTCTGTCAGATACGCTCTTTTCCATACTCATTAAGGACTTTGTTAACAGCCGACGTGCGGTAATATACTTTCGCGCCCACAAGCACGGCTTCAAGATATTTGCTCCTACGCCAGTTTCTAAGGGTGTTGGCGCATACACCAAGCATCCGCATCACCTCCAAACGGGGAATAAGCGGATCTGTGTCCGCCGCCTTCAACGTAGGCAGCAGTTCCTCCTTGGTCTTTGCTACTATATAGTCGGCAAATTCCTTGAGGTCGCACAGGGGGATGGCCAGTGTAAGCCCGGCCACTCCTTCCTGCAAAAGTTCGGATAAACCTGTCATGTTGATTTTATTCGCGTCGTCTGGGTTAAGACATTGACCGCACCGACAACAGTTAAATGCAGTCAAAGGCTGTTCAGCCTGACGCATCGGCAATCGTATTGAGGCGTTGGGGGCGACCGGTCTATTTTCCCCGTTGAGCCTCGTTACCACTATGCGTTTTCAGCGTTACAGCGGTGCAAAGAAAGCACAAATCTCGTGCCCTCGCAAATGTATAACATTGATAGATAGTGGGTTGAATTCATTTTGGTTCGTAACGAAATAAAACGAAGAAATTTGTCTGAAATAGGGGTAAACCAAACTGCCAAAAACGACAAAAGCCACCCGACAAAATTGTCAGATGGCTTCTGCATTATGGTTTTGGTCGAGCGCTTATGTCAGTCGGCAAACATATAATCGGCTACACTCAGCTTCTCCCGGATGTCATTGTATTCGGAAATATACTCCGGCCGCTCGAACATTCGGATTTTGTTGCCCTTGTACTCGGTAAGCTCCATATAGCTCTTGTGACCCTCCTGTATGCTGCGCGGGGTTGGGATTGGTATTCCGGGATTATCCTTGTATCTTTCGGAGAGAGCGGAATGAAACTCGACGATATTGGTTCTCGCCAACGCCTGCCCCTCGTTAAGCACGATAAATAGCATGGCGAAATCCTTGCCGCTATTGCGTATCTTCACATGGTTGTCGATGCAGTCAAAGAGATAATTGTCGCCATTGGGCAAAAGCTCGGTCAACGGGCGACGACGGGCGGCTCTGCCCGGAGCACCTTTCTTTCCTGCGGGTTTTACAAATTCCCGTATTTCTTCCGAAGCTGTCTTCAACTTGGCGATGGTCTTGGCGGTAACGTTAGGTTCGCTGCCCATCTCGCGCTGTTCCTCGACAAAGTTAGCCCAGTCCTCTTCTGTTCGGCCTTTCAATGCTATGCTACTCTTGATTATCCACTTGATATGGTGTTTCGCTCCCAAGCGTATAAGAAAATTAGTCTTGGGATTTCTGATAAGGTCTTCTCCGTACTCCACCATACACTCGAAGCTGCGCCCGTAGAACATCCATGCCAACATCGGCAGGAAAATGTTGCCGGGTATGTGGGGAGTATTCAGCCCTGTCAGCAGATGGTTCTCCATGCCTCCCTCGACAAGCATCTTTTCCAGATGGCCCACATCATTCGAGCTGTCATCTTTAAGATGCAGCAGCACGGCTGTCTCAAATTGCGGCATGAAAGCCTTGGCATGGTTGAATACCGCGATGAATCCGGGGCCTTCGCGGTCATGCATCCAGTCGGTGAAGTTGCAGTATTCCTCGTGGTGTGTGGCTTTCCATTCGCGGAGAAGCCCTTTTGCGTGTTCAATTTTTTCCTCGTTGTTCATAAATGGGGGATAGTTGTTGCAGCACGAAAAATTCGCACCGAAATACAAAACACGCACCCCGGCCATAATGTTTGAGAAAATTTAACACTCAACATCGAAAAATTTTTGTCCACATCAGCGCAGCTCTTCATTTGGTGGACAATTTGTGGACAATCTTCAAAAATAAGAAAACCTAAACATCTGATATATAGATGTTTAGGTTTAATTTCAAGTGATCCGCCTGGGGTTGGCGAATCTTATACTTTGCATTGATAATCAAGTTGTTGGCATTGCTCTTCCTGTGGTGTACACGTTACGCACACGACAGTGTTTCAATGTTCTTCGTCATTTTTCATCCGATAGTGCAAATTTAATCATTTTCCGCGATGTACACGCTATCCTAAATGTTAAAGTTTCTGCAATCGGAATCAGCATATTAGCCGTTATACTGCTGTCAAATCTCAATTATCTTGTCTCTCTTGGAATCTCAGTGCTCGTTTGAGGGATGTTCGGAAAGGACTTCATCGCAGGCTGTGTCTCCGATAATCACAAAGTTGTCAGAGAAGTCGGCAAACGCTTCCCTGAATTTTTCAAGTCCTCCTACCATTTTATTTTATTCATCATTATTGCAATTTCTTTCTCAACCCGTGGGTCGTTATCATCTTTCAATGTCAGGAACAATGACAATTTATCCACATAGCCGGAAGTGCCTGACGGCGGATACTTCCATATCTCGATGCGCTGTGTATCTTCAAAAGAGTGCAATTCGGGTATGGAGTATTTATGTTCACGCACCCACTCCGCAGTCAAAACTCTTGTCGGGACATCCTCCGGGGCGAGCATTGAGTAATGCGACAGAGCCGAGATTCCGCCAATATCTCCTTCGGGAAATACATCTGATGTGTATTCTATGCTTTTGATTGGATCAATTAGATTGGTTGACGCCTTATCCCAAAGTTCTTTCCCTGACAGTTCAAACACAAGTTTCTTATTCCTGCTGCCTTCCAGACTAACCAATCCCAATGCTTCAAGTTGCTTTATGGATTTGGCGATTGTCTTATATTTATAAGGTACTTTATCCTCCAACTCTTTAAGCGACAAACCGTCAAGGCTCTCGATCTGTAGATGATAAAGAAGAATATATTGTGTTGACGGATAAAACAATTCTTTAATCTCACTTTTTGTTGACAGCCTGTTGATAATCAAGGTAGGCACAAATGCAAATTTATCGGCTACGATAAAATACACTCCTTGCTCCACTAATCGGTCACGCTCATAAGTCAATAAATTGTCAAAGTAAAATACAGCCGGAATATGCTTGATGCTTTCAATTCTTTCCGAAATCTTACGACGCTGCACATTGGTATAATCCATTTCACCTTTGGCCACAAGCAAAAGCATAACCTGCCCATTGAAATCAAACTGCATCATCTTGAAATTTGCAATGAGTTCAAGCCACAGACCTTTTTGGTCTTGCTTGGATAGATTCCGAAGCTCTATCTGCTGTCCGGCGATTGTTATCTCCTTCATGTTCTACGATATTTTGCATTATTCTCCGAGTGTTGGAGAATAATGCAAAATTGCGGAGAATAATCTAATTTTACAAATATATCAGGATTCATTTTTTTAACAGGGACACATTTTACATCAATCCCAGTTATAATACACCGTGGTGTTCAATGTCATTGAACACTGCAAGGTATATGAATTAATTCGGAATAACACGCTCCTCCTTAATTTCGGCAATAGAACCTTGCTTATTGCCGAAATTAAGTTATTGTGATAGCCATGCTTTTTCCCCATCGTGCCGTGGTGTTGACGAGCGAACACACTTCATACTATACTGACAAAATCAGACAATTCCCAGCTCTTTGAACATTGAGCCTATTTCGGAATAGGTATAATCCCGTTCTCCGTCAATCAGGCATTTCTCAGATTTCAGGGCATTCTCAATCGCCCTTACCCAATCACCGCCTTTCTTCTGGAAATATTGATGCAATGGATGTGTCCTGAAAAACCGTTGAGTTTTTTCATATCCACATATCCGGCAAAGCTCGTCCTCTATGCTTTTTGAATCGGCATAATTTTGTCCCGTATATCTGAAATAATAAAGGAAGAACAGTTCAGTGCAGCGGTCAGTCTCAAAGAAACGGACTTCATAATTGAGCCCCTTTTTCTCATTGTGGACCTTCTTGCCATGATATTTCCGTTTCAATTCAGAATAGGCTGCCCAACTTGTCGGGTCTTTCTTCTTATTGTCCATGTCGATAAGACAAAAAATCCTGTCATATCCGATTGCTATTGCAGATTCAATCGAGCGTTCCAATTCACGCAGGCTCGTATTCTTCGGAGTGTCCGGTTTGATGCTCTGTAACTGGCGGAACTCATCCTTCAATGAATTGAGATAGAAGAACTCCGTAGGGCCTTCGCCGATAATCACAGTGGTTTGTTTCCTTACTTTTGGCATGGCTCATTCCTGATTTAAGATGAACGGCGAACCCAACACAGGTTTTGACCCAAACCGACCGATACGATAGGAATTGTAGAGTGAGTGTTCCCTGCGGAGGCCGAGTTTGTCAGCGCGGGTATATTCAGATGCCGCCGTTTCAGATGACTTCTCTACGAACCACACTGATTGACGGTTTTCATTAAACTGATCTTCTGAAAGCAATGTCATCTCCTGTGTTGTGAAAAACAACTGCGATTGGCACGAATTGGCAAGGAAGACCTGAATATAATACAGTAGCAGATCATAATGCAAATCCTCGCCTAATTCGTCAAGCATATAGATATGGTCTCCGGTTATGGCATTATACAGATAGTTAAGATCAACCAGATATTTAATTGTTCCGGCAGACTGTGTGGAGAGAGGCAACATGAAGTTACCTTCATCTGATGTATTTACAAATTCCACATGATTTTCGACACCATCCGATATGACGCTGAAATTTGAAATATTGAAATCAGCCTTTTTCAACATCTGTATGAAGAATTCTTTCTTTTTCTCATCCTGACTTACTTCCTTCAAAAGAGAGACGAGGCTTTCACCGTCATTGCTGACTCCATGTACATGGGACTTAATCCAATTGTACAGTGCCGCAATCTTACATGCGTCTTCCGGCAAGGACACTTTTCCATACGTAGAGAGGACCGAATGATTGTTGAGAGTATGCTCTTTCAGAACCCGGAGGGTCTTCGCCTTTATCCCGATGCTTGTTCCAAATTTAATCTCGCATTGTCTGTCTTCACCGGCAAACTCGCGTTCATAAAACAGAGACTTGCTCTTATTGGGATAGTAATTCAATTCCTCTCTGATGATATGGCTTTCGAGATATGAAATCATATAATCATATCTGATACCGTCGGCATAAAAAGACACGAACATCTTTGTCGGCTGATTCTTGATCAAAGCAAAAGGCATTTCAGAATGTACTCTTTCATTTCGATCCTTACGGTCAATGAACATAAGTTCAAAAGCATTCTGCATCGCTTTGAGCATATTCGATTTGCCCGAAGCGTTGGCTCCGAATATTATTCCCACACGGCCAAGATGAACTCCTTTTGAGATTTCGGCACTCATCCAGTTTTCATCATCGCCGTCCGTCTCGAAGTTCATCGTTTGGCGTTCCCGAATTGACAGGTAGTTTTCAGTCCAGAATTCGCGTATCATTTTGTGTTTTATCTAAAATTTAAGCCTATATTACAGGCTGACTGCAAAATTAGCTATAATTTTTGGCGTTTCCAAGAAAATCAAGGCTAAATCTGGTAGATGCTTTATTCAGATGCGATTTTCAGCAATGTAAACTCCAGAGAGGCGTGACGGCTGAGCTTGTCATCGCATAGCGAAGCATTGTCAGGTAATGGCAATGCCGTCAGCGGCGTTTGCCGGAGGCTGCTCTACCGCAGACCGCATTACCAAATGTTAAGAGCGGGCTAAACACCGAGTTGCTGAACGCCGGAGCCGGAGCTTCGCCAATCCTGCTCTTGCTTATCCGCAACTCCGTATTCTTAACGCCCGCTCCATTGCTTGTTTCTTTTAGCCGTCGCGCCACTCTTCCGTTGTCTGCACTCCACGATGCGAAAGAACGTGACGGCCTCCGTATATTACGGCAAGCCTCCATTTCCTGATTCCGTCGCATACATTCGCCTTTCCGGGAGTGTGGCATTTCAAATTTCATGTAGGTAACACTTCGACTGATTTTAGAAAAAACATTTCCGTATGTCGGTTATTCTGTGTCTCCAAAGAGGCACTTCGGCTCTATGTTTATTCGGCAATTTCAACATAATGCAATCAACTGTTGGAAAGCATATTCGCTCGTGATGGAATAACGTGCCGGGAACGGGCTATTCTTTTGCCGCCTGTCAGAAAAATCTCCAGCCCTACGGGTAGTATTTTTCTGCCGTCGGCGAACAGCCCGCTATTTCCCCGTCACGCAGGGATAGTAAACGAGCGAACATACTTCAAACAGTGATTAGACGCATTAAGCGGAAAATCAAATAAAAAAATATCGCCTTATGACACAGAATAACCGACATATTAGAAATACGAGCTTCACACCATCACCAGCTCATACCGCATTAAGACGGCTGACTAAGGTGGTCGGGATAATACTCGGAATGATAATCGGGATTGTCCTTTGGGTGGTAGTGAAACCGATGATAAGAGGTATCGGGTGGCTCATCAGCATACTGACCCTTATCGCAATGATATACGTTGTATTAACATTCTAAAATATATACGACTATGGCAAACGAAATGAAATCATCAAACGCAGTTATGGATGTTGTCCGTAACTATATGGAGGAGCGTTGCGCAAGCGACCCTATCCTCGCTATCAAATATGCAAATCCGGCCAAATCATTGGAAAAGGCTCTGAACTATGTGGCTCACGAGGTGCAGAAAAGCGGACTCACCATTATGGACTCGGATAGCGTGTTCTCTCTAATCCTTCACTATTACGATGAGAATTTGGAGGATGTCCCCAATGTCAACTGCAAGATAGCGGTCGCAAAGGAACTCACCGATACCGAGAGAGCCGAAGCAAAGGAACAGGCTCTGGAGCAGTACAAGGAGGAACAACTCCGAGAACTCCGCAGACAGAACCAGCCGAAGGCAACCGCACCCAAGCACACCACCGCACCGAAAGCAGGTGAAGAAATCAATGTTCAACCCAATCTCTTCGGAGATGACTTCTAAAGCATACGACTATGAAACCGAGAAACAAGAAGCAAGAGCAGATATTGGCAATGAGTGGGCAGCTTCGCCCACTCACCACCGCCCAAAAGCAGTGGGCACTGACCCATACAATCGACAACTATGCCCTTAAATTCAAGAAAGGGGAAGCCGTATGTCTGATATGCGGTCACGAATGGGAAGCCGAGGAAGGAATGTGCCGTTGTCCACATTGTGGCGCAAAGGTTGAGGTCAAGGCTACCACTCAGCGAGTTGTAAGGGAGAGGTCATACTTCAACATCGTCACCGCAGTCAAGGGTTTTCAAGTAATCCGAATGTTTCTGATGATTGTGGAGTTCCGCAAGGGTATGAAGGCAAATCCCGGCTTCGTTGAAATCGGCTCCTATTGGATTGACAAGCACGGACACACCACCGTAGTAGGGCTTCAGCGCACATTGGGTCACTACATTGACTCATTCGCTTTCGGCTCTCCATTGGAAATCAGACACGACAATGACGCATTCTGGCACATCGCCGACCAATGGGTCTATCCAAGAATCAAGGTAACTGATACAATCAAGCGCAACGGATACACAACATTTGCCTATGGCGCACACCCCGTGACTATGTTTCAGCAGTTGCTCACCAACCCCAAGGCTGAAACTCTGATGAAAGCCGGAGAGGGAGGGTTGTTCCGCTACCTCTGCCACCACCCTAAAGAGGTTGACAAATATTGGGACACAATCAAGGTGGCACGCAGGGCAGGTTACAAGATTGACGACCCGCAGATGTGGTTTGACTACATCAAGATGTTGGATAGAATGGGCAGAGACCTCCATTCCCCCACGTTGGTAGCGCCAAAAGACCTTAAAGCCGTACACGATGAATATGTGGCAAAGGCTGAACGTCAGCGTATCAAGGAGCAGAGAGAGAAAGACCGCAAGAGAGCGGAGGAAGATGAAGCCAAGTTTGAGGAACTCAAAGGCAGATACACCGGATTGGTGATGACAGACGGAGAAATCGTTGTCCATACCCTCAACTCCGTAGCCGAGTATTACGATGAGGGAAGCCGTCAGCACATCTGCGTAGGTTCATCATCCTACTACCTCAAAGAGAACACATTGGTATTCACCGCCAAAATCAAGGACAAGACAATCGCCACGATTGAAATCTCCCTCAAAGACTACTCAATCATTCAATGCAGGGCATTTGCCAACAAGGTCTGCCAATATCAAGACCGCATTGCCAAAATCATCAATGACAACATCAAAATGATAGCCGAGAGAAAGAGAGCATAAGTTTAATCCGACCTCCACCGCACCGGTGGAGGTCACAATACCCCACCAGCTATGACACACATGACACAAAACGGAATATCGACCACGCAGAGAGGTCAAGAGCAATACGAAGCCTTCTACTATACTCATAGAGGTGAACGAGTGGAACAAATTATGTATGATTATCGTACCGAGTATGGCGAACTATTCTCCGTGGTAGCACCCACCCTTAAAGAGTGCCGACAGAAGCGAGACGAATGGCTCGCCAAGAAAAAATAGCCAATAGTCGTAATATACGCCAAAGCGGTGCAGCCCTGTGAAGAGTTGCACCGCTGATTTACTCTCAAAATTTCCAAAAATTTCGGCCGCCTTTAGAGGCGGCGAATACCATTAGTAATCCATCGGATAACTTAATCCAACATGAGGTTCTGAAATTGGCAATTGTTCCTCCAACATAATAGTGAGCTTTTCTTTAGTTACTACGGCTCCTACATCATCTGCAATTATAAGGTTTGCAATCAACATCTTTTCTTTTTCTTCGCCTGACAGTTCAGTCCATGATTTACTCTTATGAGTTTCCCAATAATCCCATGCAGAAATTTCAGTTTCTTTTTTGTATGCAATACCTGAAGCTACGCAGTACATCATTAAAACTATAATGCAGATGAATACTATCGCAATAATAATGAAACCTAATATGATATATACAATTGTTGCTAAAAAGCTCATGTATCGGTAGATTAAAAGATTTATTTTATACAATTTGTTCGCATTGCAAGGGTTATGGTTTCTCCGACTAAGGCTATATTGGCGAGAAGATAGCGTCGCTTACCATTCCATGATACTGTATGACCTGCGATTTCAGCGGTTTTTAGCAGATGTTTTCGTAGGTCAGTGTCGTTGAAATATGTGGCACAGCCTATGCCGAAGGCTGTGCCTGACGGACTAAGCCCGAAGATTATAGGCCCGGCATCCATATCCATTCCAAGAAAGCCACTGCCATCGGGATATTCCTTGAATCCGGTCAGCCATGAATCTTTCAGAAAAGCTTCTTTGAGATGTGAGTATTGCTCTTTAGCAAATTCCGAGTCTATCTGCGTGAGGTAATATGTGTTGAGAGTTGAATAGGATCCCTTGATTGGTGACAGTACAGAGGTGTTACCATCAAGAGGGAGAAAAGAGCGGAGCAACCCTGTTTCGCTGTCAATCCATTCCGATTTAGCCCGTTGAATCCAACGGTTGACGGTGTTTTGGTATTTCCCATTGTTTAGCTGGGCATAATCTGTGAGCGCTACAATGGCAACGAGCATATCGGGTATGTATATGTCCTCACCGGGATATGTAGGAAGATTCATACATTCAGACTCCAGTATCCGGCGATTCATCGCTTTACAAAGTGAGTCATGGAGCGCGTTGTAATTATCACCTCCGCCGATTTTGCGATAGTTGCCTATCATCCATGCCAAATGGCTCAGATATGATATATGGCTCTTATCTCCGGCAATCGAATCTAACGGATCTTCTCCCCAACGCATCTTGTCATATAGTCTCAGTTCCGGAGATTTAACTATCTGAATGAGGCTATCTATTGTATTTATTGATTCCTGTTTGGTTTCGGGATAAAGAATCGAAATGTTAGAAAAAGCCTTTGAAAACATAGAGCAGGAATACAATGCCCATTCGCCTTGAAATTGCAGTCCCAATCCTCCCGGCATTTCCTTCAACAACTGTCGAGGCTCAACGACAATTTTATCTACGAGCCAATTCTTTCGCTGAAGAATATCATTCTTCTCTTTCTCATGCTTTCCAATGCTCCAACACCCCCATGCAACCCACACGACCTTAATCAATACCAGTATGGTTAAGGTGATGAGAAATAGTTTGTGCTTTAGAATCCAATCTTTTATTTTATCCATAAAGGGTATCATCAATATTTTTCATTTATGAAGATATGAAGGGTTCTGGTTGTTCGCGTATGCCTCGATGTTGTTAATTGGATAGAACATTGAAAGAATCGCACCATAGTATCTGAATCCTTCCTTTGAAATTTGTATTCTATCTCCGGAACAAGTAATTAAATTTTTATCATAAAGGAATTTCAGCACATCGGTGTATATTGACACGAATTGACCATCCATTATTTGATTGGCCGTTGGCAGAGAGAACCCACCAGAATATCCGGATATGGCAATGAATTTTGCAAGGAGTTCTTGTTTGGGCAACGAATAGTAGATGTTTGGTTCATAAGAGTCATTGAATCCGATTTGCGTCAAGATGCTTCCGTCATTTTTCCCTATATTGTAGGACAAACCGTTCATTGACATACTTTGTGCTGAAATGCCAAATCCTTTATATTGCCATCTATCCAACATTCTATGCCTGAGATATGACGAAACGCCGTAGTCCCCGGTATCTTTGCTGAATGTATTCTGACCGAAGTCGCTTTTGTATCCAAGTCGGATGAGACCATCGTATAAAAGACAGTATTGCTCATAAGATGTTTCGCTGTTCACCGAAAAGGCAGAGCCAACTTGATTAGTTCGGAATTCATACACAGTAACTTGTTCGGGATTCAGGAATGATATTGTTTCAAGATCATTGCGTATTGTATCGGCGGTCTGTCCCGGCAACCCATACATAAGATCCAGATTTACTTTCTTGATTTTAGTGGCGTGAATCTTGTCGATAGTTTCCTTCATTGCTGTCGCATCAACATTTTGCCTGTGCAGCGGATTCACTACAGATTCTACCACAGACTGAATGCCTAACGAGATTCTTGAAATCCCGGCTTTTCCAATTACGGAAATTTTCTCATCAGATAGAGTCTGGAACGTGGCTTCAATGCTTGGCTCATAGTCTGCGGTTAGAAGTACGCGAGAAATTAAATTTTGATATTCATCCAACAGCATGGAGAAAGCCTTGTCGCATAACGACGTCGGCGTTCCACCCCCTATGTCAAAGCCATATAGTTTTATTTCAGGATATTGCCTGATAAATATTTCAATATCCGAGATAAGGGCTTTTATATATCTGAATTGCATTTCTTTTGATGGAACACATATCCGGGTGTATTCACAAAACGAACATATTTGCTCGCAAAAAGGAATATGCACATAGAACGCCATAGGCTTAATTGCCTCAAATGGTAGTTCTCCGGACACGCTGTATTCGACCCAATCCTTTGGAGAGATTGGATACGAAGTATTGAACAAAGGATTGTTTTTCCTTGATTCAAACAGACTCTCAATGTCAATATATGATGTTGTCATCGTGGAATCCCTGTCTTAAAAATTGGCCATCATACATCAATGATGATTCACAATAATTGGGATTGGCGTAGTTGCGCATATATACCTCCAAAATTCGTCCATCGTGATTATACAGATAGTTGCTACATTTACAGTCGACTCCTCGGTTTCGGCTCTCTGTAAAGTATAGATGAGGTATTGAGGTGAAGTCTATTTCATCAAAATCGACATATCTTTCCTTACAATACTTGTTTACTTTCATAAGAGAAACAAATCCGATTCGCGGCAATCCAAGCGAAATGGCGAACTTCATCATCTTTTCAACCTCCGAAGTACTATCTATGTAGTCTCGAATTAAATTACAGCTGGCATTAACCCTCTCCAAATCTATATTATCAAACGCCAATGCACTTTTGGAAATAGGAACACCGTATATCTCGGACAACTTATCTTGGTTGTAATGATGCACAGATATCGAAATGGAGTTCCAACGAGGATATCGCATCATTACTTGCGAAGCCGGTAGCAGTCCGTTTGTGTTCAGATGTAAATGTATATTGTGGTATTGCTCTAAGGTGGCAACCTCAAGGATTTGGTTTACTATTTCCGGATATACGGAAGGCTCACCACCTGTTAAATTGATACGATTGATAATCACCTCTTTGTTCCTTAGTTCATCAACTACCTCCCATAACTTAGTATGATTAAATTCTACTATATTATTATGTCGATCGCCATTTGAGCAGAAAGCGCAGCGGGCATTGCAACAATCAGTAACCTTTACGAATAGATTGACTGCTTTAGGAATAGGTTGAGGCCGGCAATGTCCATGAGCACAACTCATCGACTTCAATTGAATATGCTTACCGAATATTATTGTGCACATATTATTCTGATATTACCGATTTAAGATAAGAGATTGGTTCCAATAATATTTTTTGTGAAATCTCTCCATTACTTATAAGTTCAAATATATTATCCACTTCTGGGAATTGGAACTCTCTGTACGTGCATGATAATTCTATCAGTTGAGCTGACGCTGATGCACATTTATTCTCCATGCTCGTGCTCCAGTATGATTCAATAAGAGCAATATGTATATTCAGCCCCAGATTTTTTAGTTTCTTACATAGAAATTGCGCGCTATCAGAAGTGCCACCACATCCATACGACATACACAATCCAACGTTATTGTCTATCGCATTGTCCTTTATAAATTTTAGTATAATTGGCTCAAATACATCAATCATTTGGTCATGCAATCCATGATGTATCCCAGCCCCACGATTGGTGCAATCTGAAACGTTAATCCAAAACTCATTGTCCGAGGACTCGATTATTAGTGATTTATATGCGTCATTTTCGTTTTCACGGATGATTTGTGCCATCAATTTATGGCCTTCTTCATCTGATGTAGAGCAATAATCATAGATGCCAAAACTGTGAAGTCCCAACTCACACCTGTCATATATAATTGTTAGTATTTTATTTCCGGCGACAATTCTCAAATCATGTATGTCGAAATGATCAAGCGTATAACCATCCTCAATCAAATGGCTTACAAGATTATCCCAATTGATGCTCATTGGCATAGGAGTTTTGTCAATGAGCTCATTCATGCAAATTTCCGAAGTGGGTGGTGCATCATTTGATAAAACTTTCTTACACCCAAATATTTTCTTTAGAAGACTGAATATCATATTTATATCTTTAGAGATTAAGCTTTTGCTTTTGCCTTAATTCAGTAATAAATTTTCGTTTTGCTTCAAGATTTGCAAACTCCATTATTCCATTTTCTCTCCATGTCCCAAGAATTGGAAGTGATATATCAAACTTTGGAATGTAATAACCTTGAATATTTTCATAGCAAGGATCTGTTTCTAAAATCTCAGCTGCTATGGTATATTCAAGATAGTGTGGAATATGATTGGGACCCGCACCTTCACCACAAGAAGTTGCATATCCTCCTTTTTCAAGCCCGATGTACACTGGACCGGAACCAATACGCTTGGGTATAAATGCACCCCAACATGGATTTTGGTCATAGTCGTGTGACAATACTGCTTCAAGACCATATTTCCGAAGTCCGCGTTCATGCCTTTTGAACATGAGTTCGTCAAGACAATGCGGATCTAAGGTCCCGTCCTTTTTTTGAATCCTGCTCCAGTTCTCTTTAAGAAATCGTCCAAAATAGAATAATGGATAACCATGTCCGGCACGAATTGGAGACATAACGTAGTCACAATTCGGACTACAATGAGAGAAATGGGTTATTCTGGATTGATTTACATCATTTAAGACCTCCTCTGCAGAACGATAATTGCGGAACTGATTTAGATATACGATGAGATTAAAAAGTTTCTCTCTACAATGCAATTCATATGCTTTGTCCATTTCATTACCGTAAGAGTCATGTCCCAGCAGAGACTCTTTCAAGATATTTACATTAAGACAACCATCTTCAAACAGATTCTTTTCGTAAATTATATTCCAGAAAATCCTGACAGCAATAAACGCCACATCATCTCCATTCCTTTTGAACCGATCAAAGTATCGCTCAAGGTATGACATCACCTCTTCAGGGGATTGAAATCCCATTACTTGGTTTCTGGCAATCACCAAATCAGCGAAAGTTCTCGTAACACCATGTGTATGAGTCAATAAGTTTTCTCTCATGACATTTTCAACATGGTCTCTGCAAATAATATCCACAAATTCTTTTGGCAGACGTATGTTTGAGAGGCCAAGAGCATTCTTGAACAATGGTGCAATCTCCTTTAGTTGAAAACCAGCGATTCCACATCCAATCTTTGTAACATAGAAGGTCAAAGCCCGTTCTCTCTTTGCTAATTCAATGAATCTTTCAACGTATGGCTTAATCGATTCCACTCCACCTTGCATTGTTGGAATGGCGTATGAATTCCCTTGTAATCCTTCACCCTGTCCCCAGATAGCGCCAAAACGATTTATGGCGACACGCGCGGCACCACCAGCATGATGCCCGGCAAGATTACTACCGAATACGAAAATGTCTCTCCTTCCTAATGTAATGATGTTGTCAGGCGTATATTCCGTGTCAAGAGACGTTTCACATACACCGAAGGAACAAGATTCGTCCATTGGTGACGATGGTGAGGTAACTTCCTTATTGCAATTCTTTTTGAAGAGGTCTAATAGTCCCATAAAATTATTTGATTTTTAATATTACGAAATTTGAGGCGTAGGGCAACGGTCGGTCGTGAAGATATTTTGATGAGGATTTGTCGGCATTCAAGCGGTAGAAACAATAGTTCCAACCTTGGCCCATATCGGTGTATAGAGCCTCTTTGACTCCCTGCGAGAGCAATGCGTTTATGAAATGACCAAACGTTACAATGCCTTGGCTTTCATATAGAGCCAACTGGTTTTCTTTGTCGAGGCATAGGGCACGGAAAACGTTCTTATTGCCCAATTTTCGAGCCGTATTCACACCTTTACTATGGTGTATCATCATTTCCTGTGCAAAGCCCATTCCTCCTTCTCTTGCTGCCTTTTCCATTGCTGATTGATAATCGTCATAGAAGAACTGTGGACCGGAAAGTGGTGACCATGTGAAAGCACCGGTGTTTCGCTTGCAACGATAACCTCTATATATTTTACCTCCCGAAACATGGTTTCCGGCTATGTTGATGTGTCCTTTGCCCGATGTTGAGCCTGTAAAGGCTCCTGCAAAAGCCAAAACAATAGAATCGTTGTCAGCTGACGGAATTTCACCGCATATCATATCCATAGTTAAGCGACTCATATCTGGCTTCAGGCAAATTAAATCTCCATATTCTGTTTGTATATGTGATTCTGACAAGAAATCCAAATTTGACTCAGTAAAATCACTGACCATTGACTCCTTGATGTCGGGTTGCACATCTCTGACAATATCAATGAAAAGTTTTACGCGAGCAAGGACCTCACGCCCACGATTACGCCACCATGATGTACGACGACCGGGAGTCTTGGCATTATATCCGATTGCATCTATTCCAAGATGTTTGGCTTGATACAAGGCACGCTCGTTATGGTATTCCTGCGAAATTATTACGATTGAGTCCTGCCGATACACATCACGCATCTTGGCGATAGAGTTCAAGGTGCGAGTGCCGTCATAATCGAGAATTATGCGCACGGAGTCAACGCCCTGTTTCATCAGCGAGTCGCGCATAGCAATCGGTTCGTCATACCCATTCTCTGAATTTCGGTAATCACCACCACTGACCACAAGCCAATCAACTTTACCGGCGTTATATAGGTCTGCGGCCGCTTTTATACGATGATCAAAGTAATAGTTCCTTCGCCCATTCCATGTAGATATGGGCGAAGTGCCAAGCACAAGCCCGACCTTACGATGTGGCATATCCTCCACTGAATCATAAAGCCGATCCTTAGCGGCATGATTAACCATTCGGTCGCATACAACCATGACTATTACCAACGAGGCAATAAGAGCACCTGAAGCCCACGCAATTCTTTTAGCAATCTTATTTTTTAGCATACGGAGAATTGTATTTTTCAAGGATTACGTGTTCAAGGTCAAGGGAATCGACCATTACGCCGTCTTCGTCAAAGACTTGAAGGAAAGTATAGCGACCGGCAATGTCAGGGTTAGAGACATATCTGTATGAGCGGAAAATCAAATATCCTTCTTCTGTACGGCCAAGCAATCCGCTATTAGCCGGAATGTATTTTGCTGTATGCCTGTCCACGTCAATGAAGTGAGAGAATTCATTACGACAATCCGGGACTCCCTCCACGATGAGTTGGAGGGGATTATCATTGATAATGTAAGCTCTGGATATGGCTGTGATAGAATCAATCGGAACATCAATCCACTGGTCTCCATCGCTCATATACCAGCAATGCCAGTCGGGTCTCACTGTTTGCAGAAGCTTCTTTTCAGAACCGTCTGATTTATTGTGTATCCATAGAGCAATTATCGGCACGTCAAATTCATCTTTGGCAGAGTCAACTACTTCACAAAGAATTTGAACGCTATCGTTTTCTGCAAGAATATCTTTGTTGGCTATAGGATTATTGTGAGCCTTTTCGCATCCCAATAAAGAAATTTGAGCAAAAGCAACAATTACAACTGAAACTATCAGAGCCCGATAGATTAAAAATTTAGGTTTCATTATTCGTTGGATTTTCATCGCTTAGCCTTTATGAAAAGCCAGTTGGTTTGATAAGTAGATTTATAATCGAAGAGTTTAATGGCGGGAGACTCAGTATTCTCGCGATACCAACCATAGTTCCAGCCTCTACCCATATCAAGATAGAGAGCATCGCTAACGCCCATTTCTATCAGAGAGTTGATGAAATCGTTTAATGGTAATGCTTTTGTCGATTGGATAACAGCAAAACTACCGTCATTCAAAATACATGCACTCCTATATATATTGGGGGTTGCCTGCTTAATGGGCGTTCCCTTATAAACGTTCTTTCCGTTCTGTACCATTAGAATTTGTTGGAAGAGGGTGCCTCCATTTTCCTGTGCTTTGGCAATCCATTCATCACAATGTTGAGAAGATGATATGGTGTAGATTTTCTTGTCAGCGTAAAGGAATCCGGTATTCGCCTTACACTTGTACCCTTTATGGAAGACACCATCAATAACGTAATCACCACCGATGTTCGTTGTTTTGAACTCTTTAAGTAACTCTCCCGTAAAAGCCGCCTCAACACACAATCCTATTGTCGAATCAGTTTCAGAAGGTATAACGGAGTCCACCATTGAAATATAAGCAGTCTCATTGTTCATCTTTAACATGATGAATGGCATGGAATCTATTTCCATATTCGACACAGTTACAAGTGTGTCAGGCACAGAATCTTCAATTATTTCCTTTTGCTCATTTACAGCCTTAGTTGACGATACTTGACATGATGCCAGAATCGTCGAGACTAAAATTATTGGTAAATATCTCATCGATCTGATATTTTACGGTTTTGATATTATTCAACTCCTGTTGTTGCTATATGTATTCAGTGTGATGAACGATATAATCTCTGCCATAGTCATTATTTCCCCAGATTCCTGAAAACGCATATCATATAATCTGTTTGCATAAAATCCGTAGACAGCGTTATTCAATCCATTTTGGAAGTTCGACCCTTTTCGGGTCAGCATCTTCAGCCATTTTCATATACTTTGCAGCTTTCTCTGAATTACCGAGTTTTTCTCCATATACTTGACTGAGCATTGCTAATGCACCAGCACCTTGAGGAGATTTCGCCAGTTTCTTTACATTAGGCTCATACAATTTCACAATTTCATTGAAATCAGTCAAGAAAAAAATCTTAAGTGACATCATATGGCCGTATTGATCCCAGAGTTGACGTTTCTCACTAATTGGAATAAGTTTGTCCATTAACGTATTCGCACGTTCACGAAGTGTCGGAGTTGGCATTTCAAGGTATGTCCATAACAATGCGAAGTGCGGATAAAGATCATCCGGGTCAATTAAATTCATCTGTTCGGCCAACCATTCCATAGGAAATGCTGCACTGGCTCCAGTCCCGTTTAGCTTGTTCCATCGAGTGAGTTCATCAATGCCAAATTCATAGATAGCATAGTTATCAGCAGATTTCTGATTGGCATTGTTCATTTTTACAATACGCTCCAATGGGCCAATGGAATACGGATTGATGTGGAAAGCCTCTTTGAAGTATGCGGTGGCATGAGGCAGATTATTTTCTGATTGAGCCTTCAGCCCTAAATCCATCATCTCTTGATAGCCGATAGAATCAATAGGCACAGCATCGAAGTAATCATCATCTTCATCCTGCTCAGAGTTCAATTTGAAGTTTATAGGGAGAGTAAACCACGTCTTTACTGCCTCCCCGTTCTTTTCTCCGGGTTTAAAACCTTTCAGGAGTGACACAACACGGAGCGCCTCTTGATTAAGAACAGGATATTTGCCCGACATTATCTCAGGATATTCAACATCGCCTTTTGTGTTAACAATAAACTTTACAATTACCTTGTCTTGGAGGTTATTGGCCATCGCCTCCTGAGGATACACAAGATTCTGTGAAAGGAATCTCATCAGCGCATTTATACCACCGGGATATTCCGGCTGTTTATCTGGAACTTCATCCACATATTCATTATCGGGTACGATAGAGATTTCCGTGTAATGCTGGGCAAGCATAGGCACAAAAGAAGATACTATAAAGGCTAAAGCTGTAAAGAGAATATTGATCTTCATAATTATACAATTATTTTGAAACTGGACGAATAGGTAGGCCTACTGATTTTTCTACATCATTAATACTTAACTTATCATCATAGTCGCTTAAGTAGTAAGCTAAATTATTATAAATTCTATCAGAAGGAGTTGAAGTCCAATAATAACATTTGGTAAGTGGAGCTCTTTTCTCAATCTGAAATTCATATATTGGTGCACAATTGCAAGCCGGTAAAAAAATTTGATTGCCATTTTTTCCAGTAAATAGACATCCGACTCTTCCATTCCTTTGAACTCGTTCGTAAGTGCAATGCTGAATTAACTCTTTTATTTCAGCCATTGTCGGAACTCGCCAGGAACTGCCCCAAATCTTCCGAGCAACATCATATTTTGTATTGCCACTGATATCATCTAAATTTAAACCTAATGTAGCTCCATGTTTGGGATCATATAATTCTTTTGTATTACATTCTCCCCAAGAATAATAATTCCCTGTTTCATATTCATAATTGGCTCCTACATTACATGTAGCCCACTTTATACCAGATGGCAGACCAAGGTCAACATATGCATGACCATTAATATTCCCTTTTGTCACTTTTGGATGCACCGATGGCCTTTCAATTTTTCCTTGTGCTGAGCAACTTAAAAATCCGCCTATTATCGATATTGTAATTAATAATATCCGCTTAATCCACATAATTCAATGTTATTATCGTTGAAAAAAATTTCTAAATATATCGCTCAGCTTGTTACGGTAGGGCGAAGTATATCTCAAGTCTTCATCAACACTAACAATCTTAACAACAATCGCTGTGTGATTATCTTTATTTTCAAAAGTTGCCTCTTTCAAAATGCGAGTCTTTTCTTCAATGTCGCCACCTGCGTTTGAAAAGATATTACGAATGGCATCATCCTCCATCTGTTCCAGCATTCCATCAGAACATAAATAAAAGTAATCACCCGGTAATATGTCAGTTGTCTCATATATATCTGCATTGCAATGGTTTCCCGGTTGCATAGCACGGGTAATGATATGACGTTGTTTAGACGATTTCGCTTCCTCAGGTGTTAACTCACCTATTTTTACAAGGTCGTTAACAAGCGAATGGTCATTAGTCAAAAACAAAATTTGTGTGGATTCACCATCCTTTCCCGGTCTAATATGGTAAACACGGCTATCCCCAATATGAGCTATCGTGGCACCTCCTTGGTGAAGTTTTAATAGGGCAAGTGTTGTACCCATTTTTTTATCGGATTGATCATCATATTTATCCATTAGATTATATGATGATTCAAGAGCATTGACTAAAATGTCATTGCTAAAGATGTCGGTGTCTTTACCAATAAATGATGACATCGAATTGCACACTAATGAACTTGCGACCTCTCCTCTTTCATGACCGCCCATCCCATCACACAGAATGAAGAGACTGACATTATCCTCATTGGAATTATGTACCGGAAAAATGGAATCCTCCTGATGCGGATTGCCATAAGTATCCACTCTCTGCCCGCATTCCCAGATGCTTCTGTATTCTGTCTTAAATCTCATTGGTCTAATTAAATTTGAGTTGCGTCAGCATCTGGTTGGAAAAACCGGAGCAGACTGGGACAGTGCGCCGGAGCAGACTGGGACACTTTTG
>OFGE01001265.1_pt1 | contig 22982 bp, 23 predicted proteins | sample 1521681 | NCBI WGS metagenome assembly OFGE01 (sample SAMEA3504093, study PRJEB24116) | mouse gut metagenome | biome: mouse gut; feature: mouse-associated habitat; material: faeces | place: Denmark | collected 2011
ACCTATGACCCTCTGCTTGTAAGGCAGATGCTCTCCCAACTGAGCTAAGCTTCCACAGCTTTTGTATTATAACAAATCATTTAAAAAAAAGCAAGAGATTTTTACAAATTTTTAAAAAATTTTTTATTTTAAATAATTTTTTTATAAAAAAGCCATTTTGCAGTACAATTAACTCAGCTGTACATAACAATTATATGCCAAAAAAAGAATAATTGTTACAATGGTTTGTAAAACTTATAGACTTCCAAACAGCTTAAATATAATTTTGCAACGGCATTGCTAGATTGCAACACCATTGCAAATCAAATTATTTGTCAAAATAGTATTTTACACAAGCTTTAAAATTTAAAATAGAACAACTTGATGCAAAATGTGATTATGTGATACTTAAACTAGTACTATATATTATAGGTTATTTCAAAGCATTCAATGCCATTTCAACAGCCTTTTCGGATTTAATATTGTTGTTGTAATAATTCAAATAAGTCGACTTCCCTTCACTTTCTTGCTTGAAATCAATAAAACTTGAAAACTTTTCAATCTCATAGCCTTCTGTTGTGTTCATTGAAACACCATGGAAAGTTTTCCAGTCTTGTTTGCCATTTTCAACAATAGGCACATAAAAATATCCAACTGTCATACTAAGCACATAGTCTTTGGTTGTGGTTAGCTCGAAAGTTTGTTGTGCAATGCCCTTTCCGTAAGTTGGAGAACCAATAACAACCAATTCGTCCTTATATCTGTTCACATCATTGCCACAATAATATTTGATTGCACCAAGCAATGCCTCACTTGCACTTGCTGAATTTTCATTTACCAAAACAGCAAGCTTGAAATTGCCATTCATACCTTTTCCAAGCCAATTATCGCCTTCAGCAGTGTAAGAAATTGTTTCTTGCGTTTTTTCTGACTTAAGTCTTATAATTTCCAAGCCATTTGACTCATCCTTATCGCCATAATGAATAAGGTAGCTTGCAATAACAGACAAAATATTTGTTGAACCACCACCATTGTCACGCAAATCCAAAATCAATTTGCTGTTTCCATTCTTTTTGAATGCATCTGCACAAGAGACAAAATCCTCTGCCGCAGTGCCAGTGAAAGAATTTAATTTGATATATCCAACACCATCGCCAAAATCAATGTAACTTGCCTCTTTTGAATTAAAAAAACTTTTTTTCACATTATATTCTTTTTCAGAGCCATCAGACTTTTTAACTTTGATTTTAACAGTTTGCACAGCACCTTTCCCAAAAAAATCAGCAGTGTTCATAACATCTTTGTTTAGTCCAACAACAGATTTGTCATCAACTGAAAGCAAAATGTCACCTCTTTGCAAACCTGCTTGTTTTGCAGGACTGCCTTCGCTAACCTCTGAAATAATGTGATTGTTGTAGGAATCACTTTTGAAAGAAAAACCGAACTGCATTGATGGAAGTGTGCTTGAATAAGACAATCCACTAAATTGATCCATTGTGTTTGCAAGACCAATTGATGCCCACTCTTCAAACTGCTCTTTTGTTATGTCCTTGTAGTAATACTTTTTTATCAAGGTGTAAACTTCGTTTGCAATTGGAAGCTCTGCATTTATATTTTCCAAATATTGAGCTTTTCTGCCTGCATAATAGCAACCAACACACGCTCCAATAATTATCAATAATGTCAAAACAGCAAGAGCAATAACTGCTACGATTTTTACTGACGATTGATTTCTTTGAAAAAATGAAAACTTATTTTTATCTTCATTCTGTGGATTATTGTAATTATTCATATTACCTCTTTATGTGGATATTTTTCTTTCTGATTCAAAATCGTAAAGAATCCCATCCTCTTGATTAAAACTGAAATTGATTTTGTCGCCAACCTTAAAATTGCCATCCAAATAAATTGTTGCAACATAAGAATTTATATCCAAATAAGCAACTTTATCTTTGTTTATATAATAAATTTCTGCACAAACAGCCACATTTTTGTTGTTGTCAAAGGATATTTTATCCATGTCAAAAAGCAACACGCCTTTGTTAAATACCCCACTTAAAAGTTGTTTGCTATAGTCATATTGCTTGCCATCAATGATCAATTTGCCACTTTTTATAAATGCTGGAACGCAACATATTTTTTTGTTTTTAAACAATTTGTAGCCTGCAATAGTCTTTTCAAAATTCTCTTTGTTGTGGATATTTCCATAATATACCATTGTACTATAAGCCAGCATTAAAAGTTTATCTGCCTTCAATTTTTGAGCAGTTTCATATGATGATGCTGCAAAAATTATTGTTTTGTTTACTATAACTTTGCTGATTATTTTTGCAATTTTTTCAATTTCTGCACTTGTTAAGTTGTCAAAAATATCATCAATAAGATACAAATCTCTGTCACAAATAAGCAGTCTTGCAAGTGCAATTATTGTTTTTTGATATGTTGTAAGTTTGATTACTTTTTTGCTTAGCATACCAGAAATTTCAAACGCATTTGCAATATATGCAAGTTTTTCAGCAATGGTATTATTGTCAATTTTTCGCAGTTTTAAAGGATAACAAATGATATCTTTTACTTTTTTTGTGCCATCAAGTTGCAATTTTTTATCCAAATAACCAATGTTTCTGTCCTTGATTTTTGCATTGTTTAGCAATTTGCCATTAAGATACATTTCGCCACTTGATATGCTCTCCAACCCTGCCAACACACTTAAAATGGTTGTTTTGCCACTGCTGTAATCACCTACTATGACCATTTTTTCGCCCACATTCATTTCAAAAGAAATTTCATTAATTCCACTATATCCACCGATATATGTTTTTGAAAGATGCCTCACAAGCAAAAAGTTTTGCTTGCCGACATCTTTATTATCTTCAATTTCTGTGGCATTTTTGCTGGCCATGTCAGTGTTTACATTAGTATTGTCAGTTAATTTTTCATTGTACAAACAAATATTATCATTTTTTATATTATTTTTAACTTTTGATGAAACGACTTTTTTATTTGCACTCATTACAACAAATTTTTCCTTAAATCTTCAGGAGATTTTGATGATAAATAAGAAAGCGGAATGTCAAAAACTGTTACTGCACCTGTTTTGCCCTCTTTTGCAAGCTTTGCAATTGCTCTTGCATAGGCAGTTAGCACACTGGAAGTAAACTCTGGATTGCTATCCAATTTGATAGACAACTCAAGCACATGTTTATGCTCATCAGTTGTATTTCCAGACCTGATTACAAAACCTCCGTGAGGCATTTTATTGTGATTTTGCTTCAACTCTTGCTCGGATACAAAATGCACAATTGTATCGTAATCTGCAAAATAGTTTGGCATATTTTTAATTTCACTTTCAACTTTTGCCTTGTCTGCACCATCCTCAAGCACAACAAAACACTCTCTCAAATGTTTTTCACGCGCTGAAAGCACAGGATTTTCAGCATTTCTTACTTTTTTAAGTGCCTCATCCTTTGGAATTGTATATTGAATGCCTGCTTTTACGCCATTTACTCTTCTTATTGCATCACTATGACCTTGCGAAACGCCTTTGCCCCAAAATGTGTAATCATTGCCATCAGGAAGAACAGCACCAAACAACATTCTTGCCATTGAGAAAAGTCCCGGATCCCAACCAACAGAAATTATGCCAAGTTTGCCATTTTGCTTTGCAACCTTATCCATATTTGCAAAATACTCAGGAATTTTTGCGTGAGTATCAAAAGAATCAACTGTATTGAAGTTTTTAATCATTTGAACGCCTTGAACAGGTAAATCAGTTGCAGAACCACCACACATAATCAAAACATCAATTCTGTCCTTATATTCCTCAATTTTATTTACATTTATGCACTTTATGCCCATATTTGTAACAACATTGTCACGCCTTGTAAAAACTGCAACAAGTTCCATATCTTCTGCCTTGCTAACTGCAAGTTCAACGCCTCTGCCTAAATTGCCGTACCCTAAAATACCCACTTTAATTTTATCCATTTTTTACTCCTTATATTACTACACATCAGAATTTATTGTGTTTATCATTGCTCTGTGTGTATTTATAATCATTGTGTTAATATATCTTATATCGCTTATCAATCTGTCATTTTTGATGCCTTCTGCTGTTAAATTGTCAAGAGCTCCAATCATCGAAGAAATTTGCATTCTCACTTTTTGTACATATTTGTTATCAATTTGATTGTTGGCGCTTGATTCGTAATCCACCAGCATATTACTTATTTGACTTTTCAGCATTGCAATAACTTCTCTTGCTGAAGTATAATCAATTTCCTGCTTTTCAAGACTCACAGCCGTATCATAAAGTTGCTCATACATTATATCTTGATATTTAAGCACGCTTTTTGTCGCATTCCTAACCGATGTTGGAAACAAATGATAATTTATTTCCTCAATTTTAAAAAGGTATATATTTGTCACATATCCTGCAAGATTTAAGTTTGTTGAAACACTTTCTGCATCTTTTTCGCTTTTATAAACCTCTGCAATCACTCGGTATAAATCGTCGTGAACAACATAACCACTGCCACCACTTGCTCTGATTTCCTCAGATGTAATGCGTGCAGAATCCACATCGTTAAAAGTTGCAATTTCAACACCATAATAGTTTGCAATCAAATCACCATTGAAAATTTTGTTCACAACACTTTCAATCAAATAGCCATCAGACAACACATCTGCAAGCAAAAAGCAAGAAACAAAAGCAAAAACTATTACAAGCAAAACAATGAAAAATTTTCTTTTTTTTGTGCGTTTTGGCTTATTTTTTTTGCTTACGCATTTGCCACAAGACTCCTGTTTTGCCTTTTCTTTTTGCAAAGCAGCTTTTTTGATATGCTTATTTTTTTCAAGACCTTTCAAAGCCAATTGCAATGTAAGTGGTTCACACCTATCGCAGGACAAATTTTTATGTCTTACAACATCTGTTTTAACCACTGCAAGCCCACGATTATTTTCATATTGAGTGCTACTATCTACAAGATAAGAATTTTGACAATCTTTTGTGGATGCAACCTCTGTTTGCTTAGATATTTCGCCATAAACTCCAAAATTATCGGTAACAACTTCTTCATTTTGCTGAAAAGAGTTGTCCTCCACACCAATTACTTCCACTTCAACATTATCTTTGGAATTTCTTTTACCAAAAAAATTACTCAAATAAAAATCTTCATAATTAGTTTTAGTCAATTCAAAATCCGCCATAATACTCCTTAAAAAAGCAACTAATTTACTTTATTAAAGATTATGAGGTCAATTTTCATTATATACTAGCAAAGCAAGTTTTAGGACAACCAGTTGAAATTTTTGGACAAGCAAAATGTCATTCGCATTGTTTTTTTGTAAATTTTTTTGATTATTTGAATGCAATTTACCATTAAAATAGTACAACAGCAAAATAACAAATAAAATCAAATATAGCTTGATAAATGCAGATAAATTATCTTGCTAAATATAATAAAATAAAAATTAACAATAAATAATATTGCTAAATAGCATGAAAAATAAAAAAAGCTTATTCTTCCTCAAATTTTTCAACTTTAACACCAGCTTCATTAAACATTTTAATGCTAAACTCGTCTGGATAGCCTTGCTCAAAAACAACTCTGGAAATACCTGAATTGATAATCATTTTTGCACAAATTGAACATGGTTGATGAGTGCAAAACAAAGTTGCACCTTGCACGCTAACACCAAGTTTTGCAGCTTGAATAATCGCATTTTGCTCTGCATGCACGGCATAGCAAATCTCATGTCTTGTGCCACTTGGAATATTCATTTGCTCTCTCAAACAAAAACCTCTTTCCACACAACTTGAAATGCCACTTCCAGCACCATTGTAACCAGTTGTAAGTATTCTTTTATCTTTTACAATAACGGCTCCAACCTTTCTGTTAACCTTATAGCAGCTTGACCAAGTTGAAACAAGCTTTGCCATATCCATCATTCGTTTATCCCATTTATTCATGAGTCCCCCCAAATTATTTAATATTTTACTTTATCATTTTACACCAAAACTGCAAAAATATCAATAGTTTTATATTTGTTTATTATTAATTTTGTTGTGAGCAAATATATAAATATGTAATATCTTTATTAAATTTTCAATTTTTAATGGATTTTTGCAATATAAAACAAAAATAAACCTATATTTTGCCATAAAAATGTTAACAATTATGCTAGGTATTTAGGCAATTATCCTAAAAAATTTACACAAAATACACACAACTGGAAAATTTTGTAATTTCTTTGAAAAATTGTCATTTTATGCTTAACAAATCAATAATGTTATGCTATAATAAACAATGTTAGCACTCTAGTGTGTAGATTGCTAATTTACTTAAAAATTTTTGGAGGTATATATATGACTATAAAACCATTATTTGACAAAATTGTCATTGAAGCAATGGAAAGTATGGACAAAACTCAAAGTGGTATCGTGTTGCCTGGTACTGCACAAGAAAAGCCACAAATGGCAAGAGTTATCGCTGTTGGCCCAGGTGGAATTATTGACGGCAAAGAAATTGTAATGCAAATTAAAGTTGGAGATGTTGTTTTATACAACAAATATGCAGGTTCTGATTTTAAATTGGAAAATAAAGAAGTTACCATTTTAAGACAAGCTGATGTGCTTGCTATTGTAGAACAATAAGTTTTGGGAGGATATCAAAATGGCTAAAAAATTCAAATATGGCGAAGACGCAAGAAAAGCTTTGGAAACAGGCGTTAACACACTTGCAAACGCAGTAAAAATCACTCTTGGACCAAAAGGCAGAAATGTTGTTTTGGACAAAAAATATGGTGCCCCTCTTATCACAAACGATGGTGTTAGCATTGCAAAAGAAATTGAGCTTGAAGATGCATTTGAAAATATGGGCGCACAACTTATAAAAGAAGTAAGCGTTAAAACAAACGATGTTGCTGGTGACGGAACTACTACTGCTTGCGTGCTTGCTCAAGCAATTATCCGTGAGGGAATGAAAAATGTTGCTGCTGGCGCAAATCCTGTTATTTTAAACAAAGGTATCAAGTTTGCTTGCGAAAAAGTTGTTGATTGTTTGAAAGAAATTTCAAAACCAATCGAAAGCAAAAATGCTATTGCACAAGTTGCAAGTGTTTCAGCTGGAGATGAGTCAATCGGCACTCTTATCAGCGATGCAATGGAAAAAGTTGGCAAAGACGGCGTTATTACCGTGGATGAGTCAAAAACAATGCAAACTAACCTTTCTGTTGTGGAAGGTATGCAATTTGACAGAGGTTATGCATCTCCTTATATGGTTACAAACACTGACAAAATGGAGGCAATCATTGATGATGCTGTAATTTTGATTACTGACAAAAAAATCAGCAATATTCAAGAGTTATTGCCACTTCTTGAGCAAGTTGTTAAAAATGGCCTAAAATTACTTATTATTGCAGAGGATATTGAAGGCGAGGCACTTTCTACAATCATTGTAAACAAACTTAAAGGCGTATTTAATTGTGTTGCTGTTAAGGCTCCTGGCTTTGGTGACAGAAGAAAAGCTATGCTTGAAGATATTGCTATTCTTACAGGTGGCGTTGTTATCAGCAGCGAAATCGGTATGGAATTGAAAGATGCTACTCTTGCAGAACTTGGCAGAGCTAAGCAAATCAAAGTTGACAAAGATAACACTACAATTGTTGGTGGCTTTGGCGACAGCGAACAAATCAAAGCAAGAATGACAAGCATTAAAGCTCAAATTGCTGAAACAACATCTGACTACGACAAAGAAAAACTTCAAGAAAGATTGGCAAAGCTTGCAGGTGGTGTTGCTGTTATCAATGTTGGTGCTGCAACTGAAATTGAAATGAAAGAGAAAAAATTGCGTATTGAAGATGCTTTGGCTGCAACTCGTGCTGCTGTTGAGGAAGGCATCATTCCAGGTGGTGGTATCGCATTGCTAAGCACTATCAGCAGCGTTAAAAAAGCTATTTCAAGCCTTACTGGCGACGAGCTTACTGGTGCAAAAAGCGTGCTTAAAGCTCTTGAAGAACCTATCAAGCAAATCGCTACAAACGCAGGCATTGAAGGCAGCGTGATTATCAATAAAATTCAAAACGCTAAAAAAGGCGCAACTTATGGTTACAACGCCTTGACAAATCAATATTGCGATATGATTAAAGAAGGTATCATTGACCCAACAAAAGTTACAAGATCTGCTCTTCAAAATGCCGTGAGTGTTGCAACAACTCTTCTTACAACTGAAGTGCTTGTTACAGATATCCCTGAGCCAGCTCCTGCTGTTGCCGGTGGTGGTATGGACGGAATGTATTAATAATTTAATAAAAAAACAAAAAATACAATTTCAACAAAAAGTGTCAAGGCATAAGCTTTGACACTTTTTGCTTTATTAAAATGACCATGGTTATGTCATTTCGATCTTGCCGAGAAATCTCAAATATTGTCCATTGAGCAAATTAAAACAACAATACAATTTTTACCTACTCAACAAGCATAGTCGGAGATCCCTCGACTACGCTCGGGATGACAAGCACTAAAACTCAGGATGACAAAAGCAATGTTACCACGAGAAATAATATCAGCGTCATTTCAAGCAATACTGCTCATGTCATATTGAGCGAATACGGGGCCCCCATAAAATAGCTTTTTTATGGGGTATAAGGAAACATCTCAAACCTTGCTTGTGTTATCATATCAATACTACTATTTTTCGAATTCAACGCCTAAGTCTAAGTACTTACACAAAAAATATTTTTTTTCAATTTCAAGTTCGTCTGCTGTGGTAAAAAGTTTTGTTATCACATAATTTGCCGTGCTAAAATTATTTTTGTTGATTATATATTTTGTGCGCTTTACAACTCCTTCAATATTGCTAAAAATATGTGCATTAGGAAATATTTTTTGCAATTCTGGAATGACAAAATTATAATGCGTGCAACCAATCACAATTGCCTCAATGTTTTTATATTTTTTCAAATTTTCATTTAAAAATTGAAAAAGTACTTCTCTTTTATCATAATTCAATTCTATCAGCTTTGCAAGTGCCGACATATCGGGAAAATAAAAATTTTTGCTTGTATAATTATGTATCATTTCCACAACTCTATCCGATTTTATTGTGGCAGGAGTTGCAAGCAAAAGTATATTTTCGGCTGATATAGTTGCAGGCTTGATTGGTGGTTCTACTCCAATGATAGGGATATCAAACATTGCACGCAATTTGTTTATTCCTCTGCTTGTCAATGTGTTGCAAGCAATGATAACAATATCCACCCCAAAAGCAATCATTTTTTGCATATTGCTAAAACCAATGGCAACCAACTCATTTTGACTTTTCATGCCATATGGATGATATTTGTTGTCATATAAGTAGTAATATTCTGCGCATACACCACCATCAATCAAACCTTTTAACACACTAAGCCCACCCATACCACTATCTATCAAACCAATTCTTAACATAAACACCTATTTAAATTAACAAATTTATAAGAAAATATTTTGCAATTGCACTAATCGCATATTTAATTACAAGTTGCAACAAATGATTAATCACTTAAATCAAAATATTTTTGCAAGCAAAATTGCTATAAATATGGCAAAAAAGCTCACAAAAATAATAAAATTTGCTTTACTATTATATATCTTATTACTCCAAAATTTGTCTTATGCCATTTGCTATTGTTTTTGATAATTTTTCCACAATGTCCTCAGTATCAATAGGTATTACTAGCCTTTTTTTATCCCCACTGCTCACACTTGCAACCAACGGGACACCTATTGCAAGAACAGGCACACCAAGACTTTTTTCTGTCATAACTCTGCGTGCATTGCCAACTCCACTGCCGGGGGTAAGCCCAACATTGGTAATTTGTATGCTTTTGCCCACCCTTGCAATGTCATTTGTTGCAAGCGAATCAACAGCAATCAGCAAAGTAGGCTTTACAAGTTTTTTTGCCGAAATAATGATATCATGTGATTCAATACCAGTTATTCTGCCAACTTGAGGCTTAAATTTTGCCATTTTTTCATTGGCAACAGGAAGATTGTCAAGCACCATTTCTCCCAACGCATCAGAAATATATTTTGCATTGCCAAGCCCCACAAACAAAATCTTATCAAATTTATAGTTATATGCACGCAAACAAGTCGCCACAGCTTGCTCAATTTTCACATCTTCACTTGAGCAATCTATGTCGTAATATACCCCACACCTATCAGCGAATATTCTTTTTTCTGAAATATCCACTCTTTTTATGATATTTTCTTGTCCTTGTGGGTAACTTTCTGCATAATCCACAGCAAATTCAACAGCTAAATCACTATTTATCACAACAAAACTCCTCTTCTTACAACATTATTGACAAAAAAAATGAATTTTATTTGAAATATAGGTTAAAATGATTGCCAAAACTTTTTAAATATGCTAAAATTATGAGGAAATAAAGATATAAAGGAGATACTGTTGTGCCTAATATTAAATCTCAAAAGAAAAGAGTAATCACAAATAATAAAGCTAACGAAGCAAACAGAGCTAAGCGTTCAAGAGTTAGAACTGCTGTTAAAGAGTATAATGCTACTCTTGAAGCAGGCGATATCGCAAAAGCAGAAGAGCTATTGAAAGAGACTGTTTCATTGATTAATCGTGCAAAAAGCGATGGCATTTACACTCAAAACAATGCAAGCAGAAAAATCAGCAGACTTAGCAAGGCTTTAGATAAAGCAAAAGCTTAATTATTTATTTTATAAAGTAATTTTTAATTTTAAATTTTACATTGCTAACAAGGCACTACTTTTTGGTAGTGTCTAGTTTTCTTTTATTTTAATTTGTTACAAGCTTATCCTCTAAAAGCAAAAAAGTGTTGCATTGGCTTGAAGTGAACCAAAATAGTTCACTTCATTAGCTGCAACACTTTTTTATTTTATACAATTATAACTTAATATTTGCAAGAACAAGAACAATCAATCTCGTTTGCAAAAATTGTATATTGAATTCCTCACTTGCACTTATTTGCAATAAAAAGAAATTTAAGTTGATTAGTTTATTTTTGTTATCCAACCAAATTTATCTTCTCTTTTGCCGTATTGAATACCTGTAAGCTTTTCATACAAATCGCCTGTGATAGCACCCATTTCTTGATTGTTGATTATCATATCTCTGCCGTTGTAGTGAATAATACCAACAGGAGAAACAACAGCTGCTGTGCCTGTACCAAAAGCCTCATTCAATCTGCCCTCGTCATAAGCTTTTGCAACTTCGTCCAAAGAAATGCGTCTTTCAGTAACCTTATAACCTTCGCTCTTTAGCAATTCAATTGCAGATTTTCTTGTGATACCAGGAAGAATACTTCCAACCAAAGCAGGAGTGATAACCTCTCCGTCAATAACAAAAAACATATTCATTGCACCTACTTCCTCTGCATATTTATGCTCAATAGCATCAAGCCACAAAACTTGGTCATAGCCTTTTTTGTTGGCAATTTCACTTGCAAGCAAACTTGCAGCATAATTACCCATACATTTTGACTCTCCTGTGCCACCCAAAGGAGCACGAACATAATGTTCCTCAACCATAATTTTGGTTGGTTGCATACCATTTGCATAATATGAGCCAACTGGAGACAAAATTACAAAAAATTTGTAGTTATGTGCAGCGTGAACACCAAGCATTGGGTCATCAGCAATCATAGTTGGTCTGATATAAAGTGAAGTGCCAGATGCAGTTGGAATCCAGTCTTTTTCAATTTTGATAAGTTCAAAAATTGCAGGCAAAACAACATCTGAATCCAAAGTTGGCATACAAAGTCTTTCTGCACTTCTGTTCATTCTTTTAATATTTTCGTCAATTCTGAAAGTAGTAATTTTACCTTCTTCATTTTTGTAAGCCTTAACACCTTCAAAAATACCTTGTCCATAGTGAAGAATATTTGTTGCAGGGTTCATTTTAAAATCGTCATAAGGAATAATTTGTGGCTCGCCCCACGCACCATCGTGATATTCCATCAACAACATATGGTCAGTAAAATACTTTCCAAAACCCAATTTTGAAAAATCGGGTTTAGCCTTTGGTTTGCTAGTCAATGTAATTTTCATATATACCCTCCGTTTGTCAAACATAGTCGACATAATCTTTTTTTATAAATTCAAAGCTAATTTTCCCCGCTGTCATATCAATCATTTTATCCCTAAGATTGTGGCTATTATCCTCTGGCACAGCATATTCAATGCAAACATTTTGATCGTAAACAATATTTAAAATTCTGCCACCACATTCTTCAATAATCCCAAAAATTTTTGGTGCTATTGAGTATGAAATTTCTGTCCTTTGCACCTCACTGAACACAAATGTCCTTATATCTGCACTTTGCAAAGCCGAAACGACCCCTTCCGTATAAGCACTGACCAATCCACTTGCACCAAGCTTTACGCCACCAAAATACCTAGTCACAACGGCAAGTGTCATATATATTTCTCGTTTTTTCAGCACTTCAAGCATAGGAATACCAGCTGTACCTTGTGGCTCTCCGTCATCGCTGAACCTTTGCTCTGTTGCAATAATGTTGGAAATATATGCATAACAATTATGCGTTGCATCTGAATACTTTTTGCAGATTTTTTTAAGCTCTGCATCAGCATTTTCTGCATTTTCAATAGGAATAAGATTTGTGATAAATCTTGATTTTTTAATTACAATTTCACACTCAATGGGGGAAACTACTTGCTTGTAACTTTTCATTTTACACTAATTTTTATATGAACTTTTTTGCCTTTGTGCAAAACAATTCCGTTTGCAAGTTCCTCGTCAGATACACTTGCTGCAATGTCAGTTACTTTGTTGTCACCAATTCTAATTCCACCACCTTCAATAAGCCTTTTTGCCTCGCCTTTTGATTTGGCAATATTGATGGCAACCATAATATCAACCACTTGATTAATGCCTTTTTCAATTTCAGTTTGTGGCATATTTTCGCTGTCACCTGTTACAAAAGCAGCACGGCTTGCATTTTGAGCCTCAATGGCATCTTGCTCTGAATGAACAATTTTTGTAACCTCAAATGCCAATCTTTCCTTTGCCTTGTTAATTCTTTCGTCTTGATACTTACAAAGCTCATCGATTTCCTCAAGTTCTACAAAAGTCAACAATTTCAAGCATTTTTCTACATCAGCGTCGTTAATATTTCTCCAGTATTGATAAAACTCATATGGGGAAGTTTTTTCTCTATCAAGCCACAACGCACCTTTTTGAGTTTTTCCCATTTTAATGCCTTCGGATGTTGTAAGCAGTTGGAAAGTCATTGCAAATGCAGGCTTTTGCTCCTTACGCCTAATAAGGTCAGCACCTGCAAGAATATTACTCCATTGGTCGTCGCCACCACATTGCAAAGCCACCCCATATGTTTGGAACAAATGCAAAAAGTCATATGACTGCATAAGCATATAGTTAAATTCAAGGAAAGACAGACCTTTTTCCATTCTCTTTTTAAAACATTCTGCAGTAAGCATTCTGTTTACAGAAAAATGCACACCAACCTCTCTTAAAAAGTCAATATAGTTAAGATTATCAAGCCAATCAGCATTGTTCACCATAACCACGCCGTTGTCGCCCTCAAATGACAAAAATTTGCTCATTTGCTGTTTAAATCTTTCGCAGTTGTTGTTTATAACCTCGTTTGTCATCATTTGACGCATATCAGTTCTGCCAGTTGGGTCGCCAACTTTACCAGTTCCACCACCAACCAATGCAAATGGCTTATGCCCTGCTTTTTGCATATGAGCCATTGCCATAAGTGCAAGAAAATGTCCTACATGAAGACTGTCAGCAGTTGGGTCAAAACCTATATAAAAAGATACACTTTGCTCTCCAAGCAATTTGTAAAGGTCCTCTTCAAACACAACTTGCTTGATAAAACCTCTTTCTCTTAATGTATCCATTACATTCTTCTTTTCCATTTTTTCTCTCCTCTAGTTACTAAAATCACATTTATAAATTTATTATTTTTTGTTTTCAATCAATTTCGTAAAAAATTTGCCCATTTTGCAAATTCCATCTTCAATTTGCTCAATAGTTGCATTTGAATAGTTCAATCTTAATGTGTTAAACTTGTCCTCATTTGCAAAAAAGCTGTGACCTGAAACATAAGCAACCTTATATTTTTTGACTAAATCAGGAAAAACTTCCAAAGTGTTTATTCCCAAACTTTCGTCAAACTCCCCAAAAATAAACAATCCACCATCAGGATTAGTATACTTGAACTCTTTTGGCATATATTTTTTGATTGCATCAAGCATAGCAGTTTTTTTCTCCAAATAAACCACTTTCAGCTCCTCAAGTCTGTCATCCATTGAATTATTTCTCAAAAAATAATCAATAATTGCTTGTGAAAGCGAACTTGTATGCACATCTGTTGCTTGTTTGCCAATTGTCATTTTTCTGATTACTTCCTTTGCACCAATGGCAATGCCTGTACGCAATCCGGGTGCTAAAGTTTTGCTGAAAGATGTAATATAAGTTACATTTCCAACCTTATCAAATGACTTTATGCTTGGCACTCTTTGACCACTAAACCTAAGTTCGGAATATGGGTCATCTTCAAGCACCATGACATTATATTTTGCAGTGATTTCTGCAATCGCTTTTCTGTTTTCAATGCTATATGTTCTGCCAGTTGGATTTGAAAATGTTGGCACCACATACAAAACCTTTGGATTATACTGTGCAATTTTTGTCTCCAAATCTGCAATATCCAAACCATTTTCACCAGATTTTACGCCAACAGGAACACCTTCATAAGTTTTCAAAATATGCAAGCTTGCAAGGTATGTTGGATCTTCAACAAGCACCACATCCCCTTTGTTGACAAAATTTTTAAAAGTCAAATCAATACCTTGTTGACCACCACTGATTATTAATGTGTTGTCAATATCAATGTTTTCAATGCCATATCTTTTAACATATTCAATAGCACTTAACCTTAATGGTCGATAACCTTCTGTTTCTCCATATTGCAAAATGTCTTGTGCCTTATCACTCGCCATAAGCTTTGCTGTAATATCTGCAATAAGCCCAGTTGGCAAAGTTGATTTTGTTGGAAATCCGCCTGCAAAAGAAATAACATCAGGGTCCTGCAACAACTTAAAAATCTCTCTTATTGCATTTCCACCCAGATTTTTAACTCTATCACTATATATGTAATTCATAACAAACCTCACATTATTTTTAATAGTATAGCACTATTTACTAGATATTTCAAGGGAAATTATCAATTTTTTTATATTTTATTTTATTTAAAATAACATTTACTAATAAAACATATGGTGCTATTTCTAATTTCAGCATACATAGAAAAATTATTTTTGCAATAAAAATATTCAAAAACCTTACAAAAATCGGCACTAAATGTAATAACTCTCTCAAATAATTTTTTATATAGTGTAATTAAAAATGTATAACTTTTTTCGTTGAACAAATAAAAACGCTTGATTTTTTGTATATTGTGTATTAATATATAAAAGATATAAAGTTGTTGCAAAAAACAATCAAAATATAGAAAGGAGCGTATATGATAAAAGTTACTTTTGTGTGCTTAGGCAATATTTGTCGCTCGCCTATGGCAGAGCTAATATTTAAAGACATTTTAAATAAGCAAGGGCTTTCAAATAAGTTTGATGTTACATCTTGTGCAACATCCAGTTATGAAATCGGCGAACCAATTTACCACTTAGCAAAACAAACTTTGACAAAGCACAACATAAAAGGTAGCCATATTGCAAAAAGAATAAGCAAGCAAGAGATTGAAAGCGATTTTATACTTGTTATGGACAGCTCAAATTATCGTGATGTAATGAAATTAAATGGAGTGGACAAAAACAAAGTTTTCAAACTTTGCGATTTTACTGATAACCCTCGCGATGTGGCTGACCCGTGGTATACAAGAGATTTTGAAACAGCTTACAATGACATTGTTGATGGTTGCACTGCTTTCCTTCAATACCTTAAAACAAATAAAAAGATATAAACAAAAACATAGTAGCAAAATTGTTACTATGTTTTTATTAATTAAAAAATTCACATTATTAAAAATAGATAAAAATGTATTAAAAAACAATATAAAAGATTATAAAAACTCTACCACTCCACTATCAGCAAAATAAACAGCTCCCACAACATTAACTTTAGGATAATCTTCCCCTAATGCAGATATAATCTCTTCAACGCCAGCCATAACATTCTTGCTTGTTGCAATGTAGTCGTCATTTTCGTTGCCAATAACCAATTTTATTTTATCAATTGTTGGCTTAATAAGTCCGTTTGCATTGTCATTTATTGCAGCATTAACAGCTCCACAACCAGTGTGCCCCAAAACCACCACAAGTGGAACATTTAAATGTGATACAGCATAGTGCATACTTGCAAGCACAGTTGAATCCACAACATTACCAACAACTATAATCACAAATAAATCGCCAATACTTGCAGAAAAAATGCTTTCTGGTATCACACGCGAATCTGAACAAGAGATTACCACAGCAAATGGCTTTTGTCCGTTTGAATATGTGAATTTCCGAATAGCAAGTGAAATATCTCCTTCACTTTTGTTGACTTTAAAAACTTCGCATTCCCTTACTTCAGTGCCAACAATGCTTTTTCCCAATCCAATTTGCAATCTGTAATAAGCTTTTTCATTCTGAATATCCTCCAATCACAGCCGTCGCCCAATCTATCAACAGCTTTGACATTTTATCATATTCAACACTTGCACCACTTTTTAAGTTTCTTGCAATTTCAATCACACAAGATGATGGATTTATTGCACTAAGCAATTCAGTGGTTGATTTCAAATATTTGTCATTTTCATAAAAATAAATAGCTTGAATTACAAAAACAGCAGATTTGTACAATGAACGCAAAATTTCATCACTTTTTTCATGCACAAAGTTATGCACACAAGCATGATAAATATTGCAAGCTCCAATTTTGATTGCACGCTTTACTGCTTGTTTATCAATTTTTTCAAGTAAAATATCAAGGGTTCCTTTTATTGGCGTTGTGTCATAATAAAATTGAAACAAGTCACTTGGCTCCCAATTCAAAAGTTCTTTTTTACCACAAACAAACCCACAAATTAAATTTCTGTTTGGCAAAGTATCCAGCATATCACGATATTTTTGCAAATCAGCAAAATGTAATTCATCAAGTACAACCACAACATCAATATCACTTGCCTCAGTAGCCTCGCCCCTTGCATAGCTGCCTTGCAATCCAACAAACCACACCCTGCCAGCAAAAATTTCCTCTAATTTAAAAACAAATTTTTTAATCCAACTTTTAATATCAACCATATATTTCCTTCTTACTTTTGTTTCCAAGGGCGATTTATATCAAACCAACCTTTTTCTTTCCAATACATATTATCAACAGTACTTGCATCTTTTTTATATTGTTGTTTTTTTATAAATCTACTGCAATAAAATTTAATTTTTGTAATAAGCGTTGTGCGTGCTCGTTTGCTGTAATTTATTTTTGAAAACTTGTTGGCAAATTTGCTTACTTTTGTTGTTAGTTTTTCACATTTCTTTTCAGGCAAATTATTCCAAACTATATCGTAAAAAAGAGTGTCTTTTAATATGCCAATTTTGGATATTCCCCACCAAGATAAGCTATCTTTTATATCTTTTGCAGTTGATTTTGCACCAGCTCCTACACATTGAGTTATTATAACTGCTCGTTTTTCAAACATTACACGCTCAGGCCTATGTGACATCCAAAGATAACAAAAATGATCCAATAATGCTTTCATTGCTCCGGTTGTATGCATTGCATAACACGGAGAAGTCATAAGAATCAAATCTGCCTCCAAAAGTGCTGTTTTGATTGCGTTTATGTACACATAATCTTTGCAAGTACTTTCGCCTTTCAAAAAACAATTTGTGCAACCAACACAAAAATTTGGGCAATCTTTTGGCAAATAAAACTCTGTTATTTCTGAATTTTGCTTAAATTTTTCCAAAAAGATTTCTTTCAGTTTATATGTTACTCCATGCTTTTCAGTACCATTTAAAACAGTAATTTTCATTTTATCCTCCCAACATATGAATAAACCTCAATTTGCAAAGTTCATTTTCTGATTATATCGTAAATATTATGCTTGCATAACTTTTCAAAATATTCTTTCAATTTGATGTTTTTATCCCATTTTTTTTGTGGATAAGTCCCATATCGAGCCTTCACATCTTTCATACGCTCTTCAATTTCAACTATGCCATTAGCTGCACCCAAAGCATCGCACAGCTGAATTAATCTGTCATAATCGTCATATACTGCCACATCAAGAGCAATTTCAAGCTCCTTTTGTTCATCTGGCGTAATATCAAAACTTCCAATATACTCAGATAAATCTTGATTGCAAAATGAATGTGTCAAGCATATTTTAGCAACTTGTGTATATCCCAAACTTAGCATATATTTATATCCGTCATAAACATGACCTAAATGCTTAATGCCAAATTTTCTGCCGATATCATGCAATAATCCAAGAATATATGCTTTTTCTTTATTCATACCACATGCTTCAGCAATTTTTGACGCACAAAAAGCGACATTACGGCTATGATTGCCCCATTGCCCAATGTTTTGGAGTTCAGCCTCACGCAATAATTCCTCTGCCTTTTCAATTGTAGGTAAACCATTATTATTAATATTCATATTTTGATTATATCAAATTAAGATAAAAAATGCAATAAACAAATTCAAAGCATAGATACTTTTATTTAAGGTGCGTATTCAAGTAGTGTGTAACTATACTTTCTACTATACGATAAAAACAATAAACCACCCATATAATCCAAGTATATTGCCATTTTAAAGTAACAATGCTAATGATAATATACAAAATCGCAACCAAAATAGCAATAACCCAATTTATAATTTTTCTATGTTTTTTTATAACTAAATCACTATTTATAAGTGCAGATTTAAGATTTTGCTCTGAAATATCTTTATAATCGTTATTGCTTATTCTCTCACCGTTCAATATCTCATTTATGCTCACATCAAATTTGTTTGAAAGAATTTGCAACATCTCCACTGGAGGCAAATAATTTCCATTTTCCCAGCGTGAAATAGTTTTATTGGTAACACCTATTTGCATACCTAATTCGTCTTGTGTTAGATTTCTCTCTTTTCGCAGTTCAGCTAAAAATGCACCAATTTTTTGTACATCCATATTTTTTACTCCTTGTTTTGATATTTTTTAATATTATAACATATTATTATCAAAACATATTGCCCATAAATAGCGATTTATTAAAAATCTATCAGACATTTTTATGTTTATAAAAATCTGGACTAAAAACATACTCTAGCCAATAACAATAGACAGCAATGTAATTTATTGTTTTGTATGCTTCTTATTTAGTTAATTAATTAAATAAGAAATAAATGCTTTTTTAAGTGAACAATTTAATTAATTAATTTTTTTAAAACATTTTCTAAACGAGTAAAATCATTTGCTGAGCAAGGTTGTTCTACTTTATTAACTGCATACAATTCGATTCCAAATTTGAACATTTCAATTACTACTTTGCACAATTTATTTCCCAGTTTAGTCAAGGAATATTCAGTTTTTGGTGGCACCACAGGATAAAGCACTCTATTTATTATGCCGTCTCTTTCTAGCTCTTTTAGTTGCTCTGCAAGCATTTTTGGTGTAGCTTTTACCAATTTTGCAAGCTCACTATAACGCAAAGTTCTATCAAAAAGATAATAAATTATATCTAATTTGTATTTTCCACCAATCACTGCAATTGTAGCATCTAATGGGCAACTGCACAATTTTAAAATATCCGTATTCATAAAAACCCTCCAATACTTTCCAAAAAGTAAGTATAGCACTTAAAAGTGCGTTCTTGACAAAATTAAAGTATAAGTTTATTATAGTAGTGGGCAATAAATTTGTCAATATTTTTTAGGAGGTTCCTATGGAATTTATAGAATTAGCAAAATCACGCTATTCAGTGCGCTCATTCTCTACCAGACAAATTGAGGAGGAAAAACTGAACAAAATTTTGGAAGTTGCAAAAATATCGCCTACTGCAGCAAACAAGCAACCACAGAAAATTTATGTGCTGCAAAGCGAACAAGCATTACAGCAAATCAGTACAGTTTGCAAATGTATTTTTGGAGCACCAACTGTTCTTTTGATAGTAGCAGACGAAATGGAAGCTTGGAAAAACCCATTTTCTAAAGATTATAATACAAGTGACATTGACGGAAGTATTGTGTGTACTCATTTAATGTTGCAAGCGTGGGAGCTTGGCATTGGTTCGTGTTGGGTAGGATACTTTGATTTAGAGCAAGTCAAAAAAGTTATGGGATTGCCTGACAATGAAAAACTTGTCGCTATCCTGCCAATAGGCTACCCTTCAGAAAAATCAAAGCCAGCTCCAATGCACTATTCCCGTAAAGAATTAAACCAAATAGTTAAATATCTATAACATAAAAAACATTAGATTTAATTAAATATAAGTAGATATAAAAACAGCACAAGGCAAATGCCTTGTGCTGTTTTTATATTGTTATTCAATTTTCACACAACTATTTGCAAAAGCATATTACATTTTATATCAACTTTAACAAAAAAACAACATAATATTAAATAAATGTTTGCATTTATTTCGTTTGAGTGAAAAATTGTATTGTAAACGAAAAAAAGCAATCGATAGAAACAGCTACATCTTATTGACACTTAGTCTGCTTAAAACTCCTTGTCCCAACTCATAATGCATCGCCCATCATTCCGTAAAATCAAACTCTATATCGTTGTACACATCAAAAATATCATTGCGAGACTCAAAGCGTTTTGGGATAGTGACTTTTTTCAGCACCTTTCCCCACCAAAAATCATCTTGACAGACAAACACTCCCTCATCTATAGTTTGAACGCTGTCAGGTATGACAACACTCTCAAGATCTCTGCAAAACCTAAATGCATACTTCCCAATTTCATCAACTGAATCAGGAATAACAATGCTTTTAAGTCCCGTTGCGTAGTAAAAGGCATGGCTACCAATCTTTTTAACGCCATTCTTGATAACACTATTTTTACAGCCTAAAACAAGTATTTCGCTTTCGCGCTCTATCAAACAATTATCTTGACTATAATAGTATGGATTGCCGTCCTCTACTGTTATACTTTCAATGCTCGCACATGGCAACGCTGCACACTCAAGCTTTAGCTGTTTTGGTATAACAAGACATCCATTCATTCCAACGCACCAATCGTTCGCCCAGCAAAACGCTGCATATCCAATGCTCTTGAGCCCTGACGGAAAATTCACTTCCGACAGCTTTTCACACATAAAAAATGCTTTATCGCCTATCTTTTTGACACTTTCAGGGATTTTGACGCTTGTCAAAGATTCGCAACGAGCAAAAGCGCTGTCGCTAATCTCTGTCAGTCCATCCTCAATCACGACGCTTTTAAGATAACAACAGCTCGCAAACGCACGACTACCAAGTGTTTTTACTGTTGAAGGAATGGTCACTTCCAAAACACTGCACCCTGCAAATGCTCCTTCACCAATCTCGCTTATGTTTGCAGGAATAAAGTTGTTGTCATTACGCCCCCAACCATTAACACCAAATGCACTATCACCTATCTTCACCACTTCAGGACTCGCTGGTATAATTCCGTTATTAAGTCCCATTACAAGCGTTTTGCTCGCAATCTCTATAACGCAGTTGTTTTCAACGCGTAGCGTCGGATGCCCGTCTGCAACATTAATCTTATTGAGATAAAAACACATTCTGAACGAATCGGGACAAATTGATTTTACCGTAGTTGGTATTGTCACCTCGCTGAAAGTTCTGCCACGAAGTGCGTTGTTTGCAATTTCAGTTATGCCCTCTGGTATAATCAAGTGTTTGGCACGCCCCTTGTATTCGCAAACAACATTGCCCTTAACCATTAGCCCGTCGCCGATATCCTCGTACTTTGGTACCCAGCTCTCGGGAACAAGCATCCCGTCAAGCTCGTCATAGCCATCAAGTTTTATCAATTTTTCCTTTTTTGCCATAATGCACCTCCATAATACTTTTTTATCCGTAACAATGTACATTTATATTTAATATTTTAGCATTTTTCAGTGAATAATGCAACCCCCTCTATCCAAAATTGGATAATAATATGGCGTTTGTTGTTATTACTGGCACGCCTATATCTTTTAATGGTATTTATACAGACACGAAAATTCTCAATACTATCAAGTTTGATTATATAAAAAGAAAAAACAACAATCTATAGGTGCTTTATCCCTAGTTTTCTCCATGATTAAAAATTTCTATTATCGTTTAACACTATAGCAAACAAAGAATTTCTGATTATTTAGACTATCGTACCCAAAATATACCCAAAAAATAGGCGTTTTTTGCAAAAAAATAGCCTTAGATTGCAGTCTAAGGCTATGTGGTGGGCAGGGGTGGATTCGAACCACCGAAAGCGCTGCTGACGGATTTACAGTCCGTTCCCTTTGGCCACTCGGGAACCTGCCCTTATTATATTATTATAAAGCATTAATCGTTGAACTGCCATTCAAATTTTAATTTTGCTTTAATAATATTGGAGCTGGTGATCGGAATCGAACCAACAACCTGCTGATTACAAATCAAGCAAATAAAATGTGTAACCAATAACGCAAAGCGACCATACTATTTCTTTATTAGGAATAAAAAACATTTCTCGTGACACAAATTCCCCGCCCCTTGTGGGCTTTATACAGGTGGAATTTGTGCAAATGCTCATAGGCGGTAGGACCAGCAAGGACCTACAAATCAACCCGATAGCCGAGCCCAAAGGTAGTCGCAGCGCGACGACTGCGGGAGTAAAATTATGCTTAGAAATAAATAATGCTAGAGTGCTAAAATTATTTGCATTCAATTACTCCATAGGTATATTGTTTTATATCAAAAATTTCACTAAGTGAAAGTTTATATTCAACTTGTCTTAGTTCTCCCCGT
>OFGE01001267.1_pt1 | contig 22960 bp, 22 predicted proteins | sample 1521681 | NCBI WGS metagenome assembly OFGE01 (sample SAMEA3504093, study PRJEB24116) | mouse gut metagenome | biome: mouse gut; feature: mouse-associated habitat; material: faeces | place: Denmark | collected 2011
AGGCCCGTGTTCTGCTCACCCCGCGCGGAATCTGAACTTTTTGGCTTCCTTTTCCGAATCAACCCGCTCAATATTGGCTCCCAGTGCGCATAGCTTTTCCACAAAGCACTCATAACCGCGTTCGATATAACCGACTTCCTCTACTGTCGTAAAGCCCTCCGCTGCCAGCCCGGCCAGCACTAACGCAGCCCCGGCCCGCAGATCCGGCGCTATCACCTGTGCCCCGGAAAAAGCATTGACGCCATCCACAATCGCCACAGAGCCTTCGACCTTGATCTCAGCACCCATGCGGGACAGCTCATCTACATATTTAAAGCGATTCTCGAAAATACTCTCCGTAATCGTACTTGTCCCCCGGCACAAAGCCAGCGTCACTCCGATCTGCGGCTGCATATCTGTCGGGAAGCCCGGATAAGGAAGCGTCTTAACGTGCGTACAGTTCAGATCCCCCTTCGAGACTACCCGAACGGCGTCGTCGAACTCCTCTACCTCGCATCCGATCTCTATCAGCTTCGCGATCGTAGCTTCAAGATGCTTCGGAATCACATTCATAACTGTAACATCGCCTCTTGTAGCCGCCGCCGCGAACATAAATGTTCCCGCTTCGATCTGATCAGGAATAACAGAATACTCCGATCTGTGCAAACGCTGTACGCCGCGTATCTTGATCACATCCGTTCCCGCGCCTCTGATGTTCGCTCCCATGCTGTTCAGGAAGTTCGCCACATCTACTACATGCGGCTCCTTCGCCACATTCTCCATAATAGTCAGGCCTTCCGCCATCGTAGCAGCCATCATCACATTGATCGTCGCTCCTACACTGACCACATCGAAGTAAATGTGCTTGCCTACCAGACGGTCTGCCTCTGCAATGATCTTTCCATGCCTGATCTCCACATCTGCTCCCAAAGCCCGGAAGCCCTTAAGATGCTGGTCGATCGGCCTGCTTCCGATATTACATCCTCCCGGAAGCGCAACCTCCGCATGCTTATACTTCCCAAGCAATGCTCCCAGAAGATAATAAGATGCCCTGATCTTCTTAATATAATCGTATTCAATATCTACACTGTCGATGTTCTTTCCATTAATCTTGACAGTGTGACGATCCACTCTGCGAATCCCTGCTCCTATCCCCTCAATCGCATCCAGTAATACATTGATATCATTAACATCCGGCAGATTATCGACCATTACAGTCTCATCTGTCATGATTGACGCTGCAAGAATCGCTAATGCCGCATTCTTCGCCCCGCCGATCTCTACTTCTCCAACAAGCGGATGGCCGCCTTTTATTATATATTGCTCCATCGTTGCACCTCAATATCTAATTTTTATTACTCTCATCTATTATCTATACTATATTATCTGTATTATCAAACAAATATACTCTCGGAAATCTCTGGTTTTTAACGCGTTCATATTATACCATAAATTTCGGATTTGTAAAATATTTTTTAATAAACATGTAAATAGTTTGTAATATATTCCCAAATATTTACCGTTATACGGGCAGGATATTCTATACTAATGCCTCCAATACCTTCTGAATGGTATCTTCAAGTTTTAATCCGTCTTCGCAAATCGTCAGATCGGCATATCTCTCAAACAGACTGACCCGTTCATCATAGAGATCCTTCAAGGTCTGCCCCTTCCTCAGCACAACGCCTCTGCTTCTTGCATTATTAAGCCTTCTGTCTATCGTCTCAAAGGATGCCTGCAGGTAAACAACTCTGCCGATCTCCTTATAATGCTTCATCGCATTCTCACAATATATAACGCTTCCGCCTGGTGAGATCACCGTCTTCTTCGTGTTCACACGGGAATTCACCCGGTCCTCCACCTCGAGAAATCCTTTGATGCCTCTTTCCTTAATGATATCCTTCAGAAGCTTCCCCTCTTCCTCCTGTATCAGGATATCCGTATCTATAAAACGGTAACCCAGCCGCTTTGCAACAATGACGCCCACCGTGCTCTTCCCCACTGCCGGCATGCCAATGAATATAATATTATCCACCAGCCCTCTACCCCCTTATCCTCCGCCGCTGCCGGATGCCTCTGGTACGCTCCAAACAGGGCATTTATGAGGAATATTTTACCACACTTTCGGCTATCCGTCCACCCTTAGATATGATCCGGGGCACCGGAGACCGGACAGCCGCATTAACAGCCCCATTTTAATAATATTTTCTCCGGTATCCTCTGTGCTCGCACCTCCTATGGCACAGCTCATGGAATGTCATAACCTGTATCAGATCCATCAGCCAGTCTCCCGCGTTCTCTTCCTCCTTTGCAGCCTGGTCGTAGATTCTCCTGCACATCATCCGAAGCTGGAGCTGATCCGGGTATTCATCATACATCATACTCCCGCTGTACTCCATCCGGTCGCATTCCTCTTCCACGTACGGGATCAAACGTTTTGCGGCTTTGGGATAGATGCTCTTCATGTAATCCAGGTCTCTTCTCATGCTCCTGTCCTCTTCGTAGAGCTGGGGCATTGGATATGTCATATAATAAGGAAGTCGATTGTCCATGTACACACACTCCTAAAAATAATTATCTATCCTATCATATGTATTTTAGAGGAATATGTGCATGACGCCTCCTATCCCGGCATATACATATCAAAAAACTTCAAAGGTCTGTTATGTCAAAAAAACGTTCTCTTAAAATCATCTTCCTGCTTCTGGCAGTAATCCTCCTGTCTACAGGGCTATTCTGGCATTTCCGAGGAAATGAAAACCAACAGTTTGAAAATTATACAAAAGCCCTGTTCTGCCAGGAAGTCGCCGGAAGTACGGTTTCCCTTCATTACACGCTTAAGGATCCCTCAGCCTTTGGGATCGAGAATACTCCTGTCTCCTTCGGAACCTGCACCGCCGACACCGAGGCCATCTGTGCTTCGACCGAGAATGCGCTGGCCGCCGTCACCTCCTTCGACCGCAGCCGCCTTTCGAAGCGAAACCGACTGACTTACGATGTCCTTAAGGATTATCTCACCTCCGCCAGCGAAATGGCCCCATACGCGCTGTATGAAGAGCCGCTCGCGCCCTTAACTGGCACACAGGCTCAACTGCCGGTACTCTTATCGGAATACCAGTTCTACACACAGGCTGACATTGATACCTACCTGGAGCTATTGACCAAGACGCCGGAGTATTTTCACTCGATCCTGGAATTCGAACAGGCAAAATCCGAAGCCGGGCTGTTCATGGCAGCCTACTCTGCCGACGGAATTATCAAAGAATGCCAGGCGTTCATAGATATGGGGGATAATAATTATCTGTATTCCTCCTTCACAGACCGGCTGGATTCCATAGAACTGCCCTCCGATACGAAGAAATCATACATAGAAATGAATTCAGAACATATTAAGAACTTCATTTTCCCGGCATACGCCGAGTTAAAAGAAGGGTTGACCGCCCTGCGCGATACCGGCAAGAACCAGAACGGCCTCTGCCACCTGCCGGAAGGACGGAAATATTACGAACTGGTCGTTGCCTCTGAAACCGGATCTTCCCGAAGCATCCCCGAGCTGCAGCAATTGACCCAGAAGCAGATGATCGCCGATCTGTCAGACATGCAGCAAGTTTTGACGCCCGTTGACGAGAATGTTTCAGTCTCCTCCGATCTGTTCAAGACGCAGGGCGCCATCCTAGATAACCCGGATCCTGCCGCCATCCTTACAGACTTAGAGGGCAAGCTGGATGAGCATTTCCCCAAGCCTCCGAAGGTCAATACCGAGATCAAATATGTCCAGAAGTCCATGGAAGAATATCTAAGCCCTGCATTCTACATGATACCGGCGATCGACAACTCCGCCGACAATGTCATCTACATCAATCAGGGACATTTGCCGGATGACCTGTCACTCTTCACGACACTCGCACATGAAGGTTATCCGGGACACCTGTACCAGACTACCTACTACGCAGCCAAGAAGCCCGACCCCATCCGCAATCTTCTGAATTACGGCGGCTATTCCGAAGGCTGGGCTACCTACAGCGAGATGATGGGTTATTATTACGCGCCGATCTCCAAAGAGCAGGCAACCCTGATGCAGAAAAACACTTCCGTGATCCTTAGTCTCTATGCCCTCGCCGATATGGGCATCCACTACGAGGGCTGGACGCTCATCGAGACCGTCTCCTTTTTCAGAAGTTACGGGATCACCGATACGGATACCGTTGAAGATATCTATGACCTGATCATCGCAGATCCGGCAAATTATCTGAAATATTATATCGGGTACGCAGAGCTGCTGGAGCTGAAGCGGGATGCGGTTAAGCAGTGGGGGAAGGGGTTCTCCCAGGAAAAATTCCACAAGGCTGTACTGGATGTGGGGCCGGCGCCTTTTGATGTGGTTAGGGAGCGGGTGTTGGATAAGTGAGCATAAGTAGTGTAAAATAGTTTGTGATAGCATCAAACACAAACTATTTTACACTACCGTTTTACTCATTTTACGATCTCTTTTACCATCCTTTATTTTCGATTCCTCTTTTCTTTCATCAAAATAAAGCCTTCAAACAAAAGAATGGTGTCAGAAGCATCAGATCCCACAATCAACCTTTAATTATTGAATCAAAAAGCAAACGAAAGGCCAGCCAAAACCACTATAGAGACCTGTTTTAACGCAGCCGCGCTGAAAATGTAATACATGCCGTGAATCACATTCTGTATGCTCCTCATGCACCGTACATTGCCGATATAAAACTTAATCTTGGAATTGTTATAGTGCCTTGCGCATATCGTCTTGCTTTTATCATCTCGCGAGAACAGACGGCTCTGGCACACCCTGTTAAACAGACTTAATAAATCATGTTTATTGATGGTCTGGTTATTCATCCGGTGATACAGTCCGGTTTCCTGCTTTACAGTATCGACTTCAATTGCTTTTGCCAACTGCAGCGTGGTCACTCCGCTCCTGATCACATTTTTATACCCATCTACAACTCCCTCCTGATTCATAAACCAGCGGACAAACCAATGCCGATGAGTTTCAATTCCGAGTCGACGATGAATGGTAAGATTCCGTTTACAGTTGAAACAATCATTTAACTGAGGGTTCTTATGATCGCCATATTCCACTTCTATATTTCCGGTTATCTTATCTATTTTGCATATACTATTGTTGTTTACACTATATAAATATATACTATTTCCAATACATTCTCCTGCCAAAGTGTGAAATGTCCTTAAGCCTGCTTTATCCATCTCTTTATCAAACGAATCCTGGTGTACTATTATCTTTGAATATTTCGCTTCCAAATTTTTGTTCATCTGATAATAATCTCGCTTTCCTTCAGTGTACTTCTTTGATTACCTCAAATCCTTCTGCATACATAGCATCGATGGCATAACCCCATATTTTATTCTGATAAAGTATATTTTCAAATAAACTATTCATACCGTCTGCCATAGTTCGATGATGTTCAATACCATAAGCTGCTAGCGCTTCCTGTTTTTTCTGATAAAAATCAGATATATCCCAATAAATTTCAGGTGTAAACTGAATTTCAGTAATATAAATATTGCTTCTGTATGTATATTGATTTTTCACATGACGCGCGGCAACTTTGCAGATTCTTGCAGCTTCAACATGGTCATGATTCATATCATTTTCTGAATGCATAAAAACGGTATCAATATTATATTTTAATATAACAGCCTCAACTCGCTGCATGAGTTCTGTACTATACACAAGATTACAATTGGGCACTTTGGTAAAATCTGTAATCTCCTGCAGCCCTAATATCTCACAGGCTTTTTTACTGTCTTGAATGCTTGTCTCCGGTGCAGTATATTTATTGAACGTAGATTCCCTGACAAAATTATCTGTAAGGATCAGCTTATAAACACTTCTCCCTTCGGAAACCAGTCTGGCGGCTGTTCCGCCGCAGCCCAGTTCGATATCATCACAATGTGCGCCAACTAATAAAACATTTTCCACTTTCTAGCCTCCTCTGATTATCTGTTCAACAGATATGCGTTAAACCGGATATCACAATAAGGCTCAGACCATCCTCGCTCTGTTAGAAATCCTATATCTGTAAACTGATTTTCTCGATATAACTGATGTTTGGGATCATGCGATGTTTTAGGAAGTTCACCGATAAATATTCCTTGTTTAGTGACACGCATCATTTCACGAATCACATTTTCCGTATAAGTCCATTCTGGGAAATATAAAAATACGCCCCATGAAAAACATTTATTAAAATAGTTGTCTTTAAAGGGTATATCATCTGCTTCAGAATATACGGCAGTTTTCTGGTAAAATTCCATACATCGTTTGACCAAAGTGGATGAAAAATCTATTCCGATATATTCACAATCCATATACTGCGCTAACCCACCTGCGCCGCAGCCTACTTCAAGAACTTTATCTGTCGGTTTGATATCAAGCAGACTTATGATACGTTGTGCAGTTTCCTTCATATCTGCAGTAGATTTCTCCCATCCGTCATAAACTCTTATATCATCCGAAGTACCTTCCATAGCTCCTTTTTGCGTCCATATTTCTTTCCAAGTTCCCTGATATTCCATTGTATTCCCCCATTACGATTTTAAATTTTTTAAATCATTGTACATTTGTTTGATTGGAGGTATATGATACACCGTACTTCCGATCTCTTTATAACTCACAATATGATCAATCCCTTTTTTACGCAGAAGAGAAACTGCATCCTCTGGATTATCTTTAGTTACAATTACCATATCCTTTTGGGGATTAATGTCTCTTGGTGAAATACACTTTATTCCCTGGATCACATCACCTATCTTACCTTTGTCTCTGTCGCTAAGTGCCTTTACCGTGATATTTCTTACTTTTAGTATCTCTAATAAATATTTTGCATTTTTTCCGGCACAATAAAGGATAAGATTATTCCCATCATATCCAAAGCTTTTCAAATATTGGTACAGCCTTTCTCTCTCTGCAGTGCCCTCTTCAGGCTCACTGCAATTTTGGAACTTCAGATATAAATTTTTATAATTCTCTGACCAATTCTGCTGTTTGTAAAAATCAAGCATATAATAAAAAAATCTATACTCGTTTTCAAACATACCAAAAATTTGCTTTTCTGATAGATTTGAAACCATAAACTCTGACATGGAAATACAATTTTTATCAAATTTAGAATCAGTCTGCGTACCTTGATGCTCATGCATTCTATAATCAACTAATTCTTCTTCCAGATAAATGGTTCTCTGATCAATAAATGTCCGATACCACATATCGTAATCCTGTGATGTATACAACTCCGTATTAAATTTACCAATTTTATCAAAATATTTTCTATTAATGAGTACTGTAACCGTATTCAATATGCTAAACAGCAGCGGGAACACACTGTTAGTAAGTCTATTTTTATCATTATATTGATAAGGTATTTGGAAACGCTGTAATCCACGCCCATCCATATAATTGTAATTCCAGCCAGACCAGACAATTGACATTTCATTTCTACTCTGCTGGATTGCCCGTATATTCTTATCGATTTTATCAGGATGCAGCAGATCATCATGGGGAAGATATTGAAAATATTCACCTTCCATATGTTCAATTCCAACATTAAGCGCCGATGCCACACCTCCGTTTTCCTTGGAAAAATACCGAATTTTATTGCCATATGTTTTCACAATTGCTTCTGTATTGTCTGTCGAACCGTCATTTACTACGATGACTTCACAATTTTCATAAGTCTGCGCCAAGGCGCTGTCGATTGCTTCATTAACATAATCTTCCCCATTATAGACAGGTATCACTATAGAAACTTTCGGATTCATATACACTTTAACCTTTCACTATTTTAATCACTTACGAATAGCTATTTATACAAAATGATAAAATTTTGCGCTGCGTTTCTGATTCATTTTCTCCTTCCACAAAATTTCCAGGCACATACCCGATCCAATGTCCTGTCATGGAACATAACTTTGAAAATCCACATAAAACAAACAGGTTATCATATTCCTTAATATTCCACCATTTCATGCTTCATCCGAACCAGCAGTAACTGAAATGTTTTCATAGGCAATTCTAAATACAGCCAATTATCTTTCCATAATCGTATACCAGCGATCCGTTTCGCTGTATTCCTTCTCCTTATTTAGATGGGGAAGCAGGCCTTGTTCAATAATCTTGAAACCGGCAGCCAGCCAGTTTCTATATACCTGATTGTATTCAGCCTCTGTACGGTAAATCGCATCATAGTCCGCCTTCAGCGTTTCGGAATAGAACTGGTTCAATGTAAGTCTCTTTTCTAATGCGATCGTTTCCGTAAAGTATACTTTGGCATGAGTATCCATTTTATCCAACAGCCGTTCCATTCCGGTAAACAGCATGTCATCATTGACATACATCATAATACCGCAGATCCATAACCGGTTAAAACGGCAGGATAGTTTCGATTCCGGAAGCGCGCAAAATTCCTCAAACCCGTAATTTAGAAAATCATAGTTTCTTTCCGGAAAATTACATCGTTCCTCCGCACATTTGGTCATTTCTGGAGATATGTCAGTTCCGCAGTAATAACCGCTTCTGGGGATTAGGACTTCCGCCCATCGTCCCATTCCGCATCCAATATCCAGAACCTTGCTGTGCACATCTATCTGCATTTTCGGCAGGATATTTTCCTTCTCATATGCGTCCCATGCCATCGCGTATTCCGGATTCTGGTCGCCCAGGAGCACAGACACATATGGGTTGGCCATATTATGTATGGACTTTGCCCTGCTATTGTAAAAGTCCTTCGTATTTTCTGAATTAATGTTTACTTTTTTTCCATAGATACGCTTTTCACTCATTTCCTGATCCCTCCAGAATTTCCTGATATAATTTAATATGCCTGTCCACATATGTGTCAAAGGAAAAATTTGCATTTACGAAGTCGCGGCCTTGTTCTCCCCTGCATAAGATTTCCTCAGGATGATCAAGCAAAAATGCTAATTCAGCCGCAATGGCATCCGCTGACAGGCGTTCCACAGCAATCCCGCATTCAGGCGCATTCGTAACTTCTTCCAATACAGTATCCTTAAAACTGATTACAGTACATTCGGCAGCCATAGCTTCTATTGCCATCACGCCAAAGGACTCCGCCAGAGATGGCATCAGGAAAATATCGCAAGACTGAAAAAAGTGAATTATTTCCGATTCATCATCAACCCATCCCAATTCTGTCGTCTGGTAACGACTTTTGATATTTTCCGGAACATGTCCATTTCCTACACAACGCAACTCTATCCGGTCTCCTGAATCTAATTTCTGCAAAGCTTCATATATAAATTTACTGCCTTTAATCTCTGCATTATCCGCACGGAATCCCACAACTATTTTATTAGCAGAAATTTTTTTCAGATACATTTTTCTGCTTTTACTAACATCAAAATATTTTTTTGCTTTTATACCAAATGGTATAATATGGATGTTAGAAAAGTGCTGAGTTATAGGACTCTCATTCAAATACTTTTCCATAAACTTACTCGCCACGACAACATGTGGATTTATTTGGGAAAAAATACGTTTCTTTAATCCCCACATGAAGTTTGTATTATCACTGCACATTTCAAAATAGATTTCGTTTGTTCTCCGGCAGTTTCCGCACCCCTTTTTCCAGTTTTCGCATGTAAGGGGATGCACGCAATTACCGGTAATAATCCAAGGGTCATGTATTGTCCATACCGATTTTTTGCTATTCATCAGTCGTGGATAATCCAACAAGGAAACTACCCCATTATGTAGTATATGGTAATGAACCAGGTCAGCCATTCGAAATTCAAAAGAATTTATAATTTCCTCTCCATATGGAAACATCAGGTTGCTGATTGAATACTGTTTTTCAAATTCCCGAATCTGAGAATGCAGAATCAAATCCTTTGAAAGACTTTTTACGCTGTTGCTGCTGCTGCGTTTGTCCAATACAATCTGGCTGGCCTCAATCCCTTTTCTAAGTAAATCCAAATGAAGGTCATAGCCATTAAACACATGACCAACCAAATCAGAAAAATTTATTTCAAGTATTTTCATAATGATGTGTCCCGAATCTTTCTACTATAAAATATTAAGCACTCTAATATCGGCATCCGACAGTTCTTTTGACAAATGTACATATACTTTTTCATAGTAACTCATTGACAAAAAAATACATATTTTTTCATTCGATGACTTCTTCTGCAATTCTCTCAAAGATAAACACTGGCTATTCCTGTATTTTGTTTTTTGTTTTTCTATATTACCATCACCAAACCAGTGTACTTTAATATTGAATTGGTCAAACAGGTCATATAATCTCTTTCCATATTCGCCCATTCCCCATATGCATAATTTTCTTTCTTCAAGCCATTTCTTCAAGTAATCATTTACAAAGTGTTTAAAAATATACTGGAAATTTTCAGAGGATAAATTCCCTCTATATAAAAATACTGCATGATTTGTTTGAAGCGCTTTTTCAAGCAGATATGCCGTGGCCTTCATTTCAGCTTCTCCGTAAGTCCATGGCAAATCCTCTTGAAATTGAAACGTGGCTGCGGCTTCCGCGGAGATACTGATATTGTTTACACCGGTCTTGACACATTGCTCTATAAATGCGTCTATCTCTTTCTTTTCTGAGTTATAAGAAAAAATGATATATTTTGCAAATACTCTTCCGCCTGTTGTACAATAGTCCTTAATTGTATTCCAAACGGCTTCAAATCCCGACTGCCCCTTCACTTTTCGATAGGTTTCGGGAGTGCCTGAATCTACACTGATCTGTACGGAAAAGTCGTCTCTTTTGGCTAACGCAGTTTTGACATACTCTCGATTCAGCAAGCCACTGGTATTCAAGATCTGCGGCCATTTTTTCCTGATTCCTAATTCAATATAATCTTTCAAATTATCCAGAAGAGTTGGCTCTCCGCCGCCAAAAGATATTGAAACCTGATCTGCAATGACCCTTTCCCGATCCAATCTGTCTACAATATCTATTGGTTCGTAAAACTTTTTAAAATAATGTGTTTCATCACAATAAACACAATGTGAGTTGCAGCCACGAAAATGATTCCATATAATATTTTTTACTTTAATCTGATTCTCGTCCCATTCTTGAAACGGGAGTTTTACTAATTTCTCACATCCCCGGCACATCCCGCTTTCAGACTGATTCTCTTCAAAGACACGGATCATAGCGTCAATATAGTCTTCCTTAGTAAATTGTAGATAATTAGAGTCTAAAACCTCATAAACTTTAGGGTATTTGCCTGTGGTTGAACTGCAGCAAAATGTAAACTCTTTGGGATTAAAGTTTAATGTATTCCCTATATGTTCGCAAAAGTATACCTTTTTTCCTCTCCATTTTTTATTGAATGCTTTTATTTTTTCTGTAATCACTTTTATTTTCCCCTTGAATGCCTTAACAAATAATCAGAAATCATATTTTTATTTGGCAGATCCGAAGCGATATTGTCCGATGCATGATATAGCGACTCCTGGATACTCTTCTTCATTCTTTTGACTATTTCTATATCCGTCAAAGGCTCTTTTTTTATTGCCGACCTATTATTTGCTGTCAATTTTTTAACAGCAGATTCTTTATCATAAACGTTTTTAAATCCCTGCTGCTTAAAACACGAAATCAAAGCTTCGGGATTTTTTTTCGCAACAATCAGTACGATCTCTTTGCTCTCACATAACAGTTCCTCATAGCTTTTACAATAAATCCCATCTAACGCATAGCCCCTTTTTTGTGGATTGCCGTCCGCAAAAAAATCTATTTTTATTCCATTTTCCCTTAGTTTAAAATATGTCTCAAGGCCATATTCACCCATACAATATATGCAGATACATCTCTTACCATCGTTCTTGCCGGATTCATACATCATAGTCTGACATAGCCTCCTTTATGTTCGCCCATTCCGGAGCTGTCTGAAGAACCTTTTGCTCATAAGTTTCTTTAAAACAAAATGTCCCAATTCCCTTTTCTCTCAAAGTCGCTGCTATTTCTTCACGAAAGATAGAAGCAATCATAATAGTTCCTTTTACCACTCCGTTTTCAACATCCCGCAATGAGTAGCAGGTTACGCCGTCAACCTTTTTTCCTGTCAGGCTTTGACTGCTGTCAAGGAAGCCTTCCACTTTTATTCCGCGGCAGCGGAGGTCAAATAAAAGCCTTCGCCCATACATCCCCGTCCCATAGATCAAAACCGGCTGTATCAGCCCTGTGTCAGCTAGACATGTTCTGTTTTTTTCATGGCACAGACGAGCCTTACAGTGCTGTAAAGACTTATACATCTCTGGAACAGGCCATATTCTAAGCAGCATTTGATAATAAAAATTGTATGCACTGCCGTAGATGTATTCCTTTTCGGTGCGTGATAAGCTTTGCATGAACATCTGATACATTTCATCCCGTTCGGTATTAACACAGTCAATCGTATTGCTTCCTTGATTGCTGTGATAGCGTATTCCATACAGAAGTTCGTCACTGAACACACATTTTTCTTTTCTTAAAATGCGAAATAAAAATTCATAATCCTGGGTCGTTTTTAAGTCTTCCCGAAAATCACCGTACTCATTAAAAAGCTCTTTTTTGAACAATACACCGCCAAATTGAATCAACGCATGCAGTACGCTGAATACACTGCTTTGTATTGACTCATTTCCATAAAAGCTAATAAACGGAACAGGAACTTTCCTCCCTGAATCAAAAAAGATATGATAGGCACAAGCTGCAATCCGTTTATTTGTTTCTTTTAAAAGCTGTATCTGTTTTTGTACTTTGTCAGGGTAAAATATATCGTCATGGGACAGCCAGGAAAAATATTCTCCGTTCATTTCCTTTATCCCTGCATTTAATGCCGTGGCTACGCCTCCATTTTCTTTATAAATATAACGTATCCGATTGCCATAAGATCGAGCAATCGCTTCTGTTTGTCCATGATCTATGGAGCCGTCATTCACCACTATAATCTCGATATTGGAATACGTTTGGTTTAAAACACTGTCAATTGCTTCTCTTAGGTAATCAGCCCCATTATAAACAGGAATAACAACCGATACTAATGGTTCACACACTGTTTTCCTACCTCTATAAAATGTTGATTGATTTCTATCGTACCGTTGCAATGCCGGCACATTTTCAAAAAACCAGTTTCATTAAATCCCAGGTCAAACTCAACAAGTCTTTTTCGGTCTTCCTGAGAATGATTCATAGCACGAATATCAAACGAATTATTATCATCCTCCGTACCGTACAATGTTCTTTCAGAAAAATATGCATTGATGCAGTAACGGATTTTTCCGTCCACATATCCTCTGCACCTTGTATGACAGCTATCAAAAAATCTCTGGAGCTGTGTTACCGAATAATTATGATTCACAGTTTCAAATCCAAAGTCAACCCACTGCATAGCCGAAAGGAGATAAGTCTTTATTCCGGATTTTTCAAACAGTTCCTTTGTTTGCTCTACTCTGTCCTTTATTCCCGGAACTCCTGACGTATAGTCGCTGATTTCTACTGCCATATCAAACCGCTGCATAACATGGAGCAAATCATTAGATGGAATTATGGTTCCATTTGTTATGATTTTAAAGCTTCCGATTTTTAATCTATACTTTTCACCTATGTACCTGATAAGCGGAACCAAATCCCTGCTCAATAAAGGCTCTCCGCCGGTTAATGTAAAATTACCGATAAAATCCACTTTATCAAATAAAATATCTGCTTCTTGTTCCAACTTATTGAGGGGATAGGGCCGTACTTTCCCGAAATACGGAAGCATAATCGCACACTTTTCACACCTTAAGGTACATTCTTCTGTTACAATCATCGAGACTGTATCCAAGAATACTTTATTACGTTGATATAGCGTAATGATTGGAAAATCATACATAATAAATTCGCTGTATAATTTACATAATGCCTGGTTAAATCCATATACTGAAACCAATTCATCCCTTATTTTACGTCCTGTTTCATCAGGCAGGCCGATAATCATGATTGTATTTGGGGAATCTGCATATTTCCTTAGTTCTTCTTTATCATATACAGGTAAATGTTTGTATTCTGTTTTTGATTTATTGCTGTCAAAAAAAGCCATTACTGTTAATGCAGATAGTTTAGAAACTGCATCATATATCCGACCTCCGATCATACCTGCCCCGTATATAACTATATTTTTGTCCTGATAGACATGAGTTCTCTCCTCATAGGCCATATCAAATTCATGCCCTGGTTCTGACCATTGCATAACTATCTCCTTTTCTGTTTTGCCGGCTCCACTATATTTTCATTGATATCCACGAATCCCGCACATTTCTTACAAAAATCCACATACCCCTTTTTATTATACCCCATGCGGAACTCCATCAATTCTTTCATCTGACTTTTGTTAAACCTCCTCAGATCAAAGGATTCATCCTCCACCTCTTCAGCCAGCCCTGCAACCGCAGCATAACTTGCATAGTTACAACTGTACAGACGCCCGTCCCGCAATTCCTGCCATGGTTCATGGCATGCTTCAAAATGCTTTCTAAGACGCCGTTCGTCCCATGTGCTGTGGTCCGTAGTCGTCGGCGCAAGGTCGATCCACTGATCCACTTTATTTACATCATACCGTATATGGTATTGCTCCAGCTTTGCAATTACAGCGGAAAAAGTCTCTGCCTTTTCCGGAACGGCCAGCCTGTAGTCGTCTACGGTTACCCCTGCCTGATACCTGGCCAGCACTTCCAGTATCTCTTCTTTGGGCTCTACGGTTCCATTAGTCACGGTCTGGAGAAAGTGAATCTTATCCCTGTAAGTTTCCCCTATATATGCAACAAGCTCTTTCAGATATGGGTACAGAAACGGTTCTCCGCCGCTGATATGGAAAAGCATAATATAATCTACAGCATGAAAAAAGGTATCCACGTCTTCCTTCACCTGCTCTAGAGAGCGAACCATCTGATGTTTTATGTAAGGCGTAAAATTCAGGCACGCTTCACAATTCAAGTTGCAGCAGGTACTAGGCAAAAAAGAAATAGACGGAATATACATCCTGTTTAATTCATATACATATTTCAGCGACATATACGTTTCCATTGTAAATACGTTCTCATTGTAAACATATCCTGAAAGCCGGAGCTGCTGTATGACCGGATTATGTGAAAACGGTGTAATGCAGACGATGACTGCCTCATCCTTCTTTAGAGAAAGTTCGGCTAATGCAATTATGTCTTCTCCCATATACTTTGTATGCTGTCTTGACTTGTCGTTATCTATGAAGCCACGTACAATAACTCCTAATTTTTCCATTTCCTCATATATAGCCTGCCCATACATCCCCGCTCCAAAAAGCCAAAACGCTTTCTTTTCTGCAAGATTTTGATAAATATGGTCAAATTCATGCCCCTTATTTTTCCATAGCATAATTTTTCTCCTTCATTACGGCGAATATCTGATCATGATTCCATCAAATTCCCATCTAGTGATCACATGCATAAATCCAAGTGCTTTGATTTGCCGAAGTGCTTCCGCACAGGTCATCTGCGCAATGATCACAAAAATATTGTCCTTTTGCTTCACAAATCTATCCACTGTTCTACAAACGATTCCATCTATCTGTGTCCCATCTTTTTGAGGGTCATTGTCCATAAAACAGGCAACCTTTACCTGGCGTTTTTTCAATTCATAAAGCAGCCTGCGTCCATATTGCCCCGCCCCAAATATCACAATCTCTTTCTCTGTTCCGCCGCATAGTTCTGTCAATTTATTTTTAAATTTTAGAATATCTTCGTTCTTCTTACGGCTTCTAAAGCATTCATTGAGCTGATGTTCCAGTGCTTCCGCTTCTTCAAAGCCACTCCTACTTCGAATCAATCCGATCATACGGCACATAGCAGTCTCCACTGTACCATAAATTGCAGCAAGCTCTTCATTGGACATTTTCCTGACAAATTCGTAATACATATGTGCATTTTCCTGATCCCAGGCATGAACATAATGCTTAGAGGTTGATTCCGCATGGACTCTAACCATATATAAACTTTTCGAAACCCATAAGGATTTCTGGCCATACAGCATTCGGAACCAAAAATCAATGTCTTGTGTATATTTTAACTGTTCATTAAAAACCCCAACTCGCTCAAAGTGTGATTTATGTATCAGCGCCCCGCACGCATGAATCTGAAGCTGCAGTAGAGTAAAGACAGAGTTTATCAGTTGCTCTTTGGAGTAATATTTATGAAAATCTGTCGGCGTGTATGTTTTGGACGCCTCGTCATAAAAATCATATTCACACTGCACGATGTTTGCAGGATTGCCTGAACGCCGGATTTCTTCCAGTTCCAGTTCCACTTTATCCGGATAGTAAACGTCATCATGGGACAGCCAGGAAAAATAGTCGCCGGTCATAGCTTCTATACCGACATTCAATGCGCTGGCAGTTCCGCCGTTTTCTTTTTCCAGATATCTGATCTTGTCACCATAGGACAAGGCGATCCTTTCGGTCTCCCCTCCGTCTGCAGAGCCGTCATTGACAACAAGCACTTCTATATTGGAGTAAGTCTGCGAGAGGGCGCTGTCAATGGCCTCTTTCAGATAATTACTTCCATTATATACAGGGATCACAATCGAAATCCTGGGGGAACTTTCCATATACATATGTTTCTCTCCTCTCTGCATGTTTCCGATGAAGCTTCACGTATCCCCACCAGCATCGTCCCAAAGGATCTCATGCCAGCCGGCGGTGCACGTCACCAGAATTTCATCAATCTCCGGATGCTGATGAAACACATTCAGGATATTTACAAAGCCTCATTGCTGATACAGCAGCTTTTCCCGGATATACTGCAGAGACAATAGCTTTTCTTTGACCTGCTCTGTATCCAGCCGTTTCGTATTGTCTGATGTAAACTCATCTAGCCGGGATTTTTCCGTATGCCCCTGCTCAAAGTACTGTTCATAATTTAGATCCCGATTATCAGCCGGCACCCGGTAAAAATTGCCCATGTCGTATGCATGGAGGCATTCCTCCTTTGTAAGGAGCGTCTCATACTTTTTCTCTCCATGGCGGATACCTATGTAATGGATGTCGTTTTTGTCGTGGAACAGTTCGCGCACTGCCTGGGCCAGGGTGCCGATTGTACAGGCCGGCGCCTTCTGCACCATAATATCCCCGGCTTGCCCGTGTTCGAATGCAAACATCACCAGATCTACCGCCTCGTCAAGGCTCATGAGGAAACGGGTCATTTCCGGGTCAGTGACGGTAATTGGCTTTCCAGCCCTGATTTGCTCAACAAAAAGCGGTATGACAGACCCCCGGGAGCACATAACATTACCATATCTTGTCCCACAGATCATTGTGCTGTCAGTTGTCCTTGATTTTGCGACAAATACTCGCTCCATCATGGCCTTGCTGATACCCATGGCATTGATCGGATAGGCCGCTTTGTCCGTAGACAGGCAGATTACCTTTTTTACACCCTCCTGAATCGCCGCAGTCAATACATTGTCCGTCCCGTCAATGTTGGTTCGTACGGCTTCCATGGGAAAGAACTCACAGGAAGGGACCTGTTTTAACGCAGCCGCGCTGAAAATATAATCCACGCCGTGAATCGCATTCTGAACGCTCCTCATGTCCCGTACATTGCCGATATAAAACTTAATCTTGGAATTGTTATAATACCTGCGCATATCGTCCTGCTTCTTTTCATCTCGCGAGAAGATACGAATCTCTTTGATATCCGTATCCAAGAACCGGTCTAGCACCGCTTTCCCAAAAGAGCCTGTCCCGCCCGTGATCATAAGTGTCCTTCCTGAAAATATACTCATCCCTGTTTCCTCCAGACCTTGTCGTCTATAATCCTTGTATAGCTCTGTATAATCCTGATGACTGAAGATGAAACATTCTCCACATCATAATCCGATACTACTTCACCAAAATCTCCCTGTTCCGCCATTTTTACAGCCATGTTTACGGACTGCAGAAGAGATTCCCCTGTGATGCCCCCAATCACAAAGCACCCCTTATCCAACGCCTCGGGACGTTCTGTGGAGGTCCTGATACATACCGCCGGAAACCTGCTCACCGCCGTTTCTTCAGGCATCGTTCCGCTATCTGATACGACACAGTAGGCATGGCGCATCAATGCGCTGTAATCCGTAAATTTAAACGGGGGCATGGCCGTAACCAGCGGGTGGAACTGAAAGTTGCGCTCCTTTACAAACTTTGCACTCCTTGGATGCAGGGAATAGATCACCGGCATATGATAGGTCTTTGCCATGGTATTTACGGCGTTCATTAAGCTTTTAAAATGGGCTTCATTGTCAATGTTTTCTTCCCGGTGCGCGGACAGTATGATATACCCTTTTTCCTTCAATCCGAGCTGTGTCAGGACTTTACTCCCGGCAATCTCCTTCTGGTGTGCAAGGATGACTTCCTTCATCGGGGAGCCTGTTACATAGATATGCTCTTTGCGGACGCCTTCCGCAATAAGATATCTTCTTGCGTGCTCCGTATAAGGGAGATTCACATCCGAGATGTGGTCTACGATCCGGCGGTTCGTCTCTTCCGGCAGGTTCTCATCAAAACATCGGTTCCCGGCTTCCATATGGAAAATCGGTATTTTCAGGCGCTTTGCGGAAACCGCCGCCAGGGCAGAGTTGGTATCCCCCAGGATCAGAAGCGCGTCGGGCCTGACTTCCTGCATCAGAGTATAAGATCTGGCAATGATATTTCCCATCGTCTCGCCAAGATTTGCGCCTACAGCATCCAGGTAATAGTCCGGCCTGCGGATGCCTAAGTCCCCATAAAAAATGTCATTGAGCCGGGCATCGTAGTTCTGCCCCGTATGTACAAAGATATGTTCAAAGTAGAGATCTGCCTTCTTTATAATCTCAGACAAGCGGATCAATTCCGGCCTCGTGCCTACAATCGTCATCACTTTCAGCTTGTCCATCGCATAGCCTCCTCGTATTGCTGATATAATTTGCGGTGTTTTTTCATCCAGTCTGCCATTTCGCAGACCATCTGTTCATACCCGGGCACCGGAAACGCCGGTTCCTTTTGCGTATTGAGGATAGACCGGTCGCTTACCACGGATCTGTTTTCCCGAATTTCAACCTGACGGTTCCGGCACACCCTGTTAAACAAGCTTAATAAATCATGTTTATTGATGGTCTGGTTATTTACCAGGTGATACAGGCCGGTTTCCTGCTTTGCAATATCGGCTTCAATTGCTTTTGCCAACTGCAGCGTGGTCACTCCGCTCCAAATCACGTTTTTATACCCATCTACAACTCCCTCCTGGTTCATAAACCAGTGGAACAAGCCAATGCCGCTGGGTTTCAATTCCGGGCCGACGATGGATGTCCGAATGGTAAGGTTCTGTCCGTCTTTCACCTCACCCAACGCCTTTGTGCGTCCATAATAAGAAACGGCATCGGGGACATCCAACTCTGTATAATTCCCCTGTGTTCCCTCATAGACGCAGTCGGAGCTGATATGGATCAACTTGATTCCGGTATGGTTTAGATTTTCAGCCAGCAGGTGGGGAAATACGCTGTTTAAGTAAATGCCGTCGGAGAGCTTTGCATCCACAAACCTGTTAAGTATACCGATGCAGTTAATGACCACGTCATAATGCCTGGCCTCTTTTAATAAATCTTCCACATCCTGCCTGTTTCGTGCATCCCCGGTAAAGGTTCTGCATACCGGGATTTTTTCCCTGGCAAACCCGGAAACCGTATGTCCGTTTTCGATTAAGTACTGTGCAATGACATGGCCTGCCATGCCGTTGACACCTAGAATAAGATAATTTGTTTTCTTCATAATTTACTCTTTACAGTTGAAACAATCCTTTAACTGAGGGTTCTCAAATATTCCATAAATGATTTTTAGATACAAGATTATCCACATAACTGACTTTACAATATTTTATACTGCATATAAAACAATTTCTAAGTATGCATTACTATATATACGTAAATAGAATTTATATTCTTTTGACAGTGTTTGTATATAATGTGGGATTTCAATAAGATCTTCTTCCTTATGATATAAAGCTATAGCTAATCTAGGGTGATCTCGTTTAATACATTCTTTTGCTCCTTTTAATGCTTGCAACTCAAATCCTTCTACATCCATTTTAATAAATGATATTTTTTTCCCATTAGTACTTGCATCAATTGAGATCATTTGAGTCTGCTCATTCCCATCTATACTTGCATAGGATGTACTATCTCCATTTCCTACAAACTTATATATATACTCTTTATCTGATACCCCTGAGTTAATCAATTTGACATTTTTCCATGATTTTTCTTTCACTTTCTTTTTACATGTTTCGAAATTTTTTAAATCTGGTTCATATGCAATAATATCATCATATCCTTTAGGCTTATTCCACTGAATAAATCTTTCTAAAGTATCACAGCAGTAACACCCTGCATCAATTACAGCAGATTCTTTTTTTACATCAATAAAATCATCAAAATATTGTTTTTCTTCATAGCAAATGGTTTGGGGATATATATGTCTCACAATATTATCTCTTTTTATTCCAAGTCCAAGCAGATCCTTCTCTATTTCTTCATAATAATCGGGGGCGGCTATACATATGCAGATATTTTTTTCTTTTAATAAGAGTAGTTCATTTACAGACATCACTCGTTTTCCTAAAAAGCCTTCTGGAAAATTATCCGCATTTTTATCACACATGCCAAACCAATCTATATCTCCTAAAAATGGATAATATAAATAACCAGGCGTTCCTTTCCTTTTCACCTCTTCCTGCTGCATAGTCTTTGCTGCTTTACCTAATCCATATAAAATCAATCTTGTACCATCCGCTGCCATTTGCTTTAATTTCAAATACCATTCATAAGCAGGATCAGGGGTTATTCCAGACAATCTTATAGCCTCTAACAAATAACTTATATTCTTTGTTTCTTGGGTTTTCAGCAAATTATAGTATATTTTTTCTGAAAGTTTGTCAGCAAATTGTATTTTTCTTTTTGAAACATCTACTTCATTCAGCTCATTTCTTTTTTCCATTTTATTCCTTCTCCCTGAGTCTATAATTATTTAATACTTTTACATATATCATTCAAAATATGCTGTCCTATTTTTTCCTTGGATTCTGAACGTCTAAATTTCGTATGCAATTTTTGACAAAAATAATTTAATGTAGATGAACTTTCATTTTGTATTATATGGTCGTTTGCTATTTTCAATCCTTTTGCAGTTGCTGTATTATAAAAATATACTGTTCCATCTTTTCTTTTTATAACTACACCATTAGAAAAAAAAGGAAAAAAATATAGTGAACCTTCATTTCCGACACGTATTTGATCTGCAAACATCTGCATATTCTCCCGTTTTAGTGCAAACCCTGATATTTTTTTACAATCATAAACATACAATATATTTTCTTTCACACATAATTCCAAAAGACATGTTCCTTTTTTCTCCGGAATATAAACAATTCCACTTCTATAAACACAAGAAGAATACAACATTCCTTCTTTTTGTGTCTCTGCTGATAAATCTAACGAATATACTATTTTGTTAGTAATTTCTTCCCAGCGAACAATCAAACCGTCTATATTACTAAGAATCCAAAAATAATTACCATCAAATGAAATAGACCTAATTGATCGATTAAAATTTTTGATATTAATATACTCAAACGTTTTTGTTTTTATATTAAATTTTTGTATACAGGGTTCTAAATAGCTGCCTCGATAAACATAGTTTCCAACTTGTAAAGCTTTCCCAAATATAAAATGTTCTCCTATAAACCTTTGATTTAGTTGATAACTATAATTTGACGGTAAATAGCTTACAGAATTATTGTTAATATTGATGCATATTAATTCATCGGAATAACCAATTGGCAATAAAAATAACTTATTTGCATATATAACTGGTTCATAATCAATACTATTTCCTTTATGGGAAATCCGTACTTTTTCGTTCGTAATAGTATCATATTTCAGGATATCATTACTTCTATTGGGAATAAAGTAAATAATTTGTTTATAGACAATAGAATTTGTATATAAATATTCTTTACAAAATGGTCTTTCATAATCTCCATATTCAACTTCTATATGTCCTGTCTCCATATCTATTTTGCATATGCTGTTATTATCTATAGAAAAGAAGTATATTTTGTTTTTAATATATTCCCCAGCCAGAGTATGAAAAACTCTTTTATCAATCATATCCGTTTCTTGATTAGAATAGTCCTGATAAGTTATGACATTTAAAAATTCTTCTTTACATTTCTTCATTAATATAAGATTTCATCTCCTTTCAACGTGTTACTTTAATCACATTGAGTCTTTCATATTCATAGACCTAATTCAGATATAACGGAACCAAAATTTTGTTATTTTGCATCAAGTTCATTTATCCCAAAACTATATCTACAAATCTTTATTCAATTTCAATATTTTCATACATCTGTTTAGATGGGAGAGTATGGTATACAGTACTACCTATCTCTTTATAACTTATGATGTGTTCAAATCCTTTTTTATGTAAAGCAGACATCATATCCTCGGGATTATCTTTGGTTACAATCACCAAATCCTTTTTAGGGTCAATATCCTCGGGATGAATACATATTATCCCACAAATAACAGTGCCTACCTTTTTTTTATCATTGTCACAAAGTGCCTGAACGGAAATATTTCTTACTTTTAATTCATACAATAAAGACTTTGCATTCTTTCCTGCACAATAGAGTACAATGTTACTTCCATTGTATCCAAACATGCTTAGATATTGATAAAGATTTTTTCTATCAGCCACACCATATTCAGGCTCACCGCAACTTCGAAAACGCTGATATATCTTTTTGTAACAAGCAATCCATCCCTGTTGTTTATAAAAGTCAAACATATAATAAAAGAATCAGCACTATACCGAATTCGGCATAGTGCGGACTATACCGAAGTTGAAACTATGCCGAAAATTTCAAATAAATCTAAAAATAATC
>OFGE01001270.1_pt1 | contig 22884 bp, 23 predicted proteins | sample 1521681 | NCBI WGS metagenome assembly OFGE01 (sample SAMEA3504093, study PRJEB24116) | mouse gut metagenome | biome: mouse gut; feature: mouse-associated habitat; material: faeces | place: Denmark | collected 2011
ATATAACTAAAAAATCCTTGAAAAATAAGGAAAAAAGACTTGACTAAATAGGGAGAACAATTTGCGGAGGTATCTGGAAAATTTAGATATAATGCAAAAAGTACGTCTGATTTCCCTGCTGTTGGTGATTTTGTATTAATTGATTGTAATGATATGAAAGGACACGTTGTTATACACGATATTTTGCCGAGAAAAAGCGTCTTTATACGCAAAGCCGCAGGAACAGCTTATACAGAACAAGTTGTAGCTGCTAATGTTGATACGGTATTTATCTGTATGTCTCTAAATAATGATTTTAATATTCGAAGATTAGAACGGTACATTTCTGTTACTTGGGATAGCGGTGCAGTTCCAGTAATCGTTTTGACAAAATCGGATTTATGCTCAGATCTTGAACAGTTTATTAGCTCTGTTGAGGAGATTGCTGTTGGAATAGATATTGTTGTCACATCTGGAATTGAAAAAAACGGATATTGCAAACTTTTGTCTTATATTAAGGATGGAAAAACGGTAGCGTTAATTGGTTCATCAGGTGTCGGTAAATCTACACTTATCAATCGACTGCTTGGAGAAGAACGTTTGGAAACCAACGGACTACGAAACGATGATAAAGGAAAACATACGACTACACGACGGGAATTGTTTCTACTGAAACAAGGTGGAATGGTCATTGATACACCGGGAATGCGAGAACTCGGTTTGTGGAATATAGACGAAGGCTTAGATAAATCATTTGCAGATATTGAAGCATTGGCAACAATGTGTCGATTTCATAATTGCAGCCATACGAGTGAGCCTTGTTGTGCAATTAAAGAAGCCATTTTCAAAGGAGAACTTTCTGAAGAACGGTGGCTTTCCTATCAGAAATTAAAGGCTGAAAATAGGTACGCTGAAAACAGTAATGAATATTTGGCGGAGAAAAAGCAGAAATTCAAAAATATTGCTAAAATCAATAAATCTGCCCGTGAAAGATAAAGGAGAATTGAAAATGAAATATACGAAAAGCGAAAAATATAATACGCCTACATTGCAGAAAAAAATAATGGGTCCCAACCCTATTAAATTGGAGGAAGAATTACTAATCAATCATAAAATACCAGAAGGTGCTGTTGTTTGTGATTTAGGAAGTGGACAAGGTTTAACAAGCGTGTTCCTTGCGAAAGAATATGGATTTACTGTCTATGCAGCGGATTTGTGGAGTAATCCCGAAGATAATCGTAGGTTTTTTGACGATATGGGACTTGATAAAAATCAAATTATTCCTGTCAAGGCAGATGCTACGGATTTACAATTTGATAAGGGCTTTTTTGATGCCGTTATAAGTACAGACTCCTATAATTATTTTGGACGGGACGAGCACTATCTTGATGATAAACTTTTGCCGTTCCTAAAAAATGGTGGCTATATTTATATCGCTATCCCCGGTATGAAAAAGGATTGTCACGATAAACTGCCACCAGAACTTTTATTATCTTGGACGCCAGAACAGCTTGATTATATGCACGATATTGATTATTGGACTGAAATAGTAAACAAATGCAAAGGAGCAGAAGTGATTTCTGTTAAAGAAATGGAAAGCAATGAGGAAGTATGGTCTGATTGGTTGATGCAGGATAATGAATATGCTGTCGGCGACAGAAAGGCAATGGAATCAGGTGGCGGAAAATATCTCAATTTCATTTCAATGATATTGAGAAAGAAATAGGAAATTAACATTCTCAATACTTTTGCAAATGAAGTTGAGGTTGTGGTGGAAAAACAAATTATTCATGTTCTAATTATGATTATTATAACTGTTGGCTACACTTTAATTCTAAAAAAACACTGACGAAAAAATCAGCAAGCAGATTAGGATGGTAAAGGATGGGTATGTAATGACGAAGAAAATTTTAGAACAGATACTAAACATTAAGGAGTTAAATGTGATGAAAAAAGAGGATTGGAAAATAAATGGATGGCTTGATAAAAAACGCTCATGGAATGAGGAAAATTATGTTAAAAGCGAAATTTGTTTTATGCCCTGTTTGTAAAAATAAAACAAGGGTGCAAATACGGGAAGATACCGAGTTAAAGAACTTTCCACTTTACTGTCCAAAGTGTAGACAGGAAACTTTGATAAATGCCAAAGAATTACATATAACCGCTATCAAAGAGCCAGACACATTAGATGCAGAGCCGATGAACGTGTGAGCAATCACAGTTTGTCGGCTTTTCTTTTTATATAACTAAAGGTAGGCACGTCCACCAAATTAAAAAAAACGGCGATTTGGTGGGCGGTATTGCTATGCCTGAAAGACTTAACAAGCACTCTCCAAACCTGTTTCAAGTTTGGAGGGATTTTTATTGCCTGCAAATAGCAATTTCCATTTACATATATCATATCGGGGATGGGTGGACAGCCTGTTAAAAAAATCCTTGTCAATGCAAGGGGGCTTTCTACCCAAGAAGTAGAAGTCAAATCTCTACATATAAGAACCAAAATATCTATAAACCGTGAGGGTGTGACAGCCTTTGCGGTTTTTCTTTTGTCGTTTTTTGTTAGAACATGCCGCAGGGCTGTTTTTGACGTGGGATGCCGTTCTCCGCCCGTCAATCTGGATTTTCAAAAAAATTCAGATTGATTGGAGGAAATTACAATGCTTGAAAAGCATCCAAACCGAAAAAAGGACAAGTATAATCCGTACACTTTGACGATAACCGAGGGGCATTATTACCTCTCTTTTAAGGACGGGCGTGGAAAGCAGCAGAATATTGAGATTGACGAAATGCTGTACCAGACGTTTGACAGATTTGAGCTTGAGGACATATCCCATCTGAACAGGGTGAGCAGGCACATTGAACACTCCGAGCTGACCGATGAAACGCTGAATGACAGAGCTTTTTATAAGGCAGAACGGATTGAGGATATTGTTTCAGAGAGCATCGAATACGAGCAGCTACATAGGGCGGTTTCCAAACTTCCCGAAGTGCAGCGGCGCAGGCTGAAGCTTTATTTTTTCGGGGAGCTGACCTATGAGCAGATTGCGAAGCTGGAGGGCTGCAAATATCAAGCTGTCCAGTGTTCCATAAAAGCGGCATTAAAGGCGATAAAAAAATTTATGAAATAATTGCCTTGTGTTGTGGCAGTTGAGTGAGCAAACAGGTGAAGGGGCTTAAAAACCCTTTCACCTGTTTTCCGTTATGGCAAAAACGGGACGGCTCTTTGAAAACCGAATACCCATTCACCAAATACATTCTCTTTGTGGCTGTAATAAGTGTAAGCGTGTGCAGCGATACGCCATGACCCGCCGAAAGGCAGTAAGCGAAAATTATCGACTGAAAATATCGGGCAGCTCCCGATTCCGCCATGACCCACAAAGAGGATAATGATACTCCCGTCCAGCCACAGTCCGAGCGGTAACCAATCCGCCGCAGGCAATGGGGGCGGCTCTGTCAGACCGACAGTTGGGGTGCAACTCCCGTGGCGTCAGTTCGCTGCTGACCGTTTGGTGACTTCCCTTGCGTTATCACGCATCAGCATTTTCGGGGTGTCGGGGACAAATAGAAAATGCTTTCTATCATAAAGCCAGATGCAGAGCGGTCAATGGAACAGAGTTTGTTTTATATTCTCCCGACCTTAAATGCTTCCTTGCGTCTGGCTGTTACATAGGCAGGGTATTCCTGCCTAAATCAAAATAGGAGGTCAGACATTATGGACAGAACTATTAAGCGTGGCGACATTTTCTACGCAGAGCTTAATCCCGTTATCGGCTCGGAACAGGGCGGAACAAGACCCGTACTTATCATTTCCAATGATATAGGAAACAGGCACAGCCCGACAGTCATTATCGCTGCCATTACGAGCCGAGTGCAGACAAAATCCAAACTGCCAACGCATACCGCTGTAAATGATTTTGAGGGGCTTGATAAGGATTCCGTTGTACTGCTTGAGCAAATCCGTACAGTAGATAAGAAAAGGCTGAAACAATATATGGGGATGATGCCGACTGAAACTATGGCAAGGGGTTGATAAGGCTTTTGCCATAAGTCTTGGTTTTCCCCTCAAGAACGAGCCGTAAATTTATAGTGATGAAAGGAAATGTGCATGGCAGAACAAACGCAGGTTGAAATAAAAGATAAATTCTGTCTTACCATTGATGAAGTGTCGGCGTATTTCAATATTGGGGAAAAGAAATTAAGAAAGATTGTTGCAGACAATTTAGATACGGGGTTTATCATTCAGAATGGAGTGAAATTTCTAATCAAACGAAAACAGTTTGAAGATTTTTTAGGGGAATTAACAGCAATCTGAAACTTTTGATTTCAGGACAGATATTGTGCAGCATGAAACGGACGCTTTTTGGCATTCCAGATTCAAATGCAGCTTTTTTAAGATGGCAAAAGGGCTTCGTCTATGATATACTACAATATATCGTGACGGGGCTCTTTTTGTATGAAAGGAGCATTTGACATGAGCGGAAAAAGACGTGACAGTAAAAACCGTATTCTCCGCAACGGAGAGAGCCAACGTCAAGACGGACGGTATGCGTTCAAATACATTGATGTCACAGGCAAGCAGCAATTTGTTTACAGTTGGAAACTGGAAAAGACGGACAAGACGCCGCAAGGCAAACGGGATGACATTTCATTAAGGGAGAAAGAAAAGCTGATACTGAAAGACCTTGATGATGAGATTGTTCCCCGTGGCGGGGAAATGACCGTTCTGGAACTGGTAAAAAAATATCTTTTACAGAAAACAGGGGTAAGGCACAACACCGAAGCCAATTATAAATTTGTGGTCAACATTATCAAAAAAGAGGATTTCGGGAAGAAGCGGATTGACAAAGTAAAGCTGTCGGACGCAAAGTGCTGGCTTATCAAATTACAACAGGACGGAAGGGGTTACAGTTCCATCCATTCTGTAAGGGGCGTTGTCAGACCAGCTTTCCAGATGGCTGTCGATGATGACTTGATACGCAAGAATCCGTTTGAGTTTCAGCTTGCCACGGTTGTCGTGAATGACAGCGTGGCAAGGGAAGCCATTACAAGAAAGCAGGAACGGGCTTTTCTGGAATTTGTGGCGCAGGACAAGCATTTTTGCAGATACTATGACGGAATCTACATTTTATTTAAAACAGGGCTTCGCATTTCCGAATTTGTAGGATTAACGCTGAGCGATGTTGATATGCAGGACAGGAAAATCAATGTCAACCATCAATTACAGAGGAAAAGAAATATGGAGTATGTGATTGAGGATACCAAAACCACAAGCGGCACAAGGGAAATCCCGATGTCCGACGAGGTGTATGCGTGTTTCCAGCGGATTATTGCGAATAGGAAGAAAGTAAAAAAAGAGCCTATGATTGACGGCAAATGTGGTTTTCTGTATCTGGACAAAAATGATATGCCGATGGTAGCACTGCATTAGGAGAAATACTTTCAGCACATTTGCGAGAAGTACAACAGTATCTATAAAGTGCAGATGCCAAAGGTCACGCCCCATGTATGCAGGCACACCTTTTGTTCCAACATGGCGAAAAGCGGCATAAACCCTAAAACGCTTCAGTATCTTATGGGACATTCTGATATTGGAGTAACGCTGAATACCTACACGCACATCGGTTACGATGATGCGAAAGAGGAACTGGAACGGGTGGAAAAGCTGAGTAGTAAAATGGCATGATTCCCCTCAATTTACTACTTTTTTTACTACTTTTGAGGTCAAAGATATGCCAATTTAGACTACAATATGCCACGGACGAAAGGCTAAAGCAAGACGCAGAAAAAGCCGATAAATCAAGGAAATACAGTAAATACAAGGAGTTTTTGAGACATGATAAAAATACTTTTCATCTGCCACGATAGCAAACGGACATATATTGCGAATCCGGAAACTTTGTGGTAGTATACCCAAAGGGCACACCGAAAAACATGCCCTTAATTCATCCGGAGGTACTATCGAATTGGATTTATACCAGATTTTTATCACACATAACCGTGCCTGGACAATCCGGGAAATTGTCTGTTTCTCCATACTTTTTTTCATTGTATCAGTCATCTTATTCAGAATGGTGGGACATCGCAAAATTGCGCTCTCGCAGGCAGTTGCGGGATTACTTTTGCTGCTCTTCCTTGGCATAGTCTTTGCATCGACTGTATTTACACGAAACCCGACAGGGGTCCATCGGTATGAATTAGAAGTGTTTTGGTCCTGGAAAGCCGTATATCACGGCAGCCGCGAGATGTTGAAAGAGAATCTGCTGAACATGATATTATTGTTTCCGGCAGGTCTGCTTCTGCCTTTTGTGGTTCACAGGAAAATGCCATGGTGGAAGGGACTGCTAATCGGGCTTACGATTTCGGGAATGATTGAGACATGCCAGCTCGTCTTCTGCCGCGGGCTTTTTGAGTGGGATGATATGATACACAACGGGTTCGGCTGTATGGTGGGCTGCATATTCAGCAGCGGGCTTCATAGATGTACGGACAACTGAGAAAGAAGGCGCGCCGTGTTTTTAAGATTGCAAAAATCAATACCTCTGCCTTTCAAAACCTTCCGCGGTATGCTATAATGAGAACCATGTTGGCGCACATTGTGAACCAGAGCAGTGAAAAAGGAGTAAAAAGATATGGATTTGATTACAATCAGAGAGTTATACAAGAACAAAGAGAACTATCTCGACCAGAAGCTTACGGTCGGCGGCTGGGTGCGCAGCATCCGTGATTCCAAGACATTTGGCTTCATCGTATTGAACGATGGTACATTTTTTGAGCCTTTGCAGATTGTCTATCACGACAAGATGGAGAATTTTACAGAGATTTCCAAACTGAACGTAGGCGCGGCTGTCATCGTGACTGGTACGCTGGTCGCTACGCCTCAGGCAAAGCAGCCTTTTGAAATTCAGGCTGACTCCGTAGAGATTGAAGGCGCATCCGCCCCAGATTACCCGTTACAGAAGAAACGGCACAGCTTCGAGTACCTAAGGACGATTTCCCATTTAAGGCCGAGGACGAACACCTTTCAGGCTGTGTTCCGCATCCGCTCGCTGACGGCATACGCCCTCCACAAATTTTTTCAGGAGAGAGGCTTCATCTATGTCCACACGCCGCTGATTACGGGAAGCGATTGTGAGGGCGCGGGAGAGATGTTCCGTGTTACCACGCTGGATATGGAGAACGTGCCTGTGAATGAAGATGGAAAGGCTGATTATACGCAGGACTTCTTCGGCAAGGAGACAAGCCTTACGGTCAGCGGCCAGTTGAATGCAGAAACCTACGCCCAGGCTTTCCGCAACGTCTACACCTTTGGCCCCACGTTCCGCGCAGAGAACTCCAACACCACCAGGCATGCGGCGGAATTCTGGATGATTGAGCCGGAGATTGCATTCGCAGACTTGGACGACGACATGGCGCTTGCTGAGGCGATGCTGAAATATGTCATTAACTATGTATTGGAACAAGCGCCTGAGGAGATGAATTTCTTCAACTCCTTTGTTGACAAAGGCTTGCTGGAACGGCTTCACAACGTAGTTTCCTCCGATTTTGCCAGAGTGACATACACCGAAGCCATTGGGATTCTTGAGAAAAATAACGACAAATTTGAATACAAAGTATCCTGGGGCGCAGACCTCCAGACCGAACATGAACGCTACCTGACCGAGGTGATCTTCAAACGTCCGGTCTTCGTGACAGACTACCCTAAGGAAATCAAAGCCTTCTACATGAAGCAGAACGAAGACGGCAAGACCGTGGCGGCGGTAGACTGCCTTGTCCCGGGAATCGGGGAAATCATCGGCGGAAGCCAGAGGGAAGACGACTACGATAAACTGCTTGCGAGAATCAAAGAGAACGGAATGAACGAAGAAGATTACAAGTTCTATCTTGACCTCCGCAAATACGGCTCTACCCGCCATGCAGGATTTGGATTAGGGTTTGAGCGATGCGTGATGTATTTGACTGGAATGGGCAACATCCGCGACGTAATTCCATTCCCAAGAACCGTAAATAACTGCGAACTATAAAAGACGGCGAAAACGAGGTTATCATGAACATTTTAGTTGTAGATGATGAAAAAGAGATTGCGGATGTCATCGAATTATATCTCCAAAACGACCAGTACAGCGTATTCAAATTCTACACAGGCGAGGATGCGCTGAACTGTGTCAGGAGCAAGAAAATTGACCTTGCGATTCTGGATATTATGCTTCCGGACATCGATGGTTTTCAGCTATTGAAGATGATTCGCGAGAAATACACTTTTCCGGTCATTATGCTGACGGCTAAGACGGAATACATGGATAAGATTACCGGACTTACACTGGGAGCAGACGACTATATCCCGAAACCCTTCAACCCGTTAGAACTGGTCGCGAGGGTTAAGGCGCAGATCCGCCGTTATACCCAGTATAACGACGGGGGGAAGGACGCGGGGGATGTGATTGATTTCGGCGGGCTGCTTCTGAACCGGACTTCCCATGAGTGCGTTTACAATGAAGCGCCGCTGACATTGACGCCCATTGAGTTCGACATTCTGTGGCTCCTTTGCGAGAACCGCGGCAAGGTCATCAGTTCTGAGGAACTATTTGAGAAGGTATGGAATGAAAAATACTACAAGAACAGCAACAACACGGTTATGGTGCATATCCGGCATCTGCGGGAGAAGATGAGCGGTCCCACAGGCAAGTCGGATTTTATCAAGACGGTCTGGGGAGTAGGGTATAAGATTGAAGAATAATTATCGCAAGCTGAAATTCACCATATTGCTGCAGACAGTCCTGGTCACGGCTTTGACGGTGCTGGTAGGGGGATTTCTGCTGAATTATGTGATTGACGGCATTTACAATGACAGTTTTGCGGAAAATTTCGTCAAGTTTCTCATGTCCATGGACATGGAGGAGAGCCAGGCGATCAAGTTATACTGGAAACTGATTGGAAACAACAAGATGTTCTTCATTATTGTGGGTTTCCTGCTCCTTTTTGCGCTGTTTTTTTATGCGGCGCTGTCTAAGATGATGAAGTACGTAGATCAGATTGGGGACGGCATCGAGAACATTCTGTCAGAGTCCACAGAGCCGATTCATCTGATTACAGAATTAAAGCCCATCGAGATTCGGCTGAACGAAATTAAGGCGACTCTGAAACGGCAGGAGTTAGAGGCGATTGAGGGGGAGAAGAAGAAGAATGATCTTGTGCTCTTCCTCGCTCATGATTTAAAGACGCCGCTGACCTCCATTGTCGCATATCTGAGTATGCTGGACGGGCGTCCGGGGATGCCCGAAGAAGACCGGATGAAATACATCCATATCGCGCTGGAGAAATCCATCCGACTTGGGGAGCTGATTCATGAATTTTTTGATATCACGCGCTATAACTTGCAGGATATTGAACTGGAAGCCATTGAGATTAACCTGACTATGATGTTAGAGCAGCTTGCAGACGAGCTGTACGGGGTATTGCAGGAGAAACGTCTGTCCTGCGAGGTCCATGTGGAAGAGAATCTGGTGGTATACGGCGATCCGGATAAACTGGCGAGGGTATTTGACAATATTTTAAGAAATGCCATCGCTTACTGTTATGAGGATACGAAGATTGAGATTAACGCCCGGATGAAGAAGAAGGACGTGGAAATCGTTTTCATGAACCAAGGAGAAAAGATACCCGGGGCGATGCTTCAGACGATATTCGAGAAATTTTACCGTGTGGACGGTTCCCGTTCTTCCGGTACAGGCGGAGCAGGTTTAGGGCTTGCCATTGCAAAGGAGATTGTAGAACTGCACGGCGGCAGGATACGCGCGAAAAGCGATGATATCCGGACACAGTTTATTGTGGAATTGCCATCGAAGACAGAGAAGGAAGAAGGAACAGCAGATGAAGTTCATACATATCGCAGACGTGCATTTGGGGGCAGAGCCGGACGCCGGAAGAGCATACAGCGCAAGCCGGGGAAGGGAGATCTGGGACAGCCTGGCAAGAGTGGTGAAGGCATGCAATAAGGAGAAGGCAGAGCTATTGCTGATTGCGGGGGATTTGTTCCACAGACAGCCTCTTCTGAGAGAACTCAAGGAATTGAGGGATTTGTTCGGAACCCTGAAAGCCACGCAGGTAGTCCTGATAGCGGGGAATCACGACTATTTAAAACGGGATTCCTATTACCGGACGTTTGTGTGGGGAGAAAATGTACACATGATTCTGGGCGGGCAGATTTCCGCCGTGGAGCTGCCAAAGCTGTCGGCGGCAGTATACGGGCTGAGTTATTATGGCAGGGAGATTACGGAACGGCTGTATGATCAGGAGCTGCCAAAGAAACGGCAGAAGTATGAGATTCTGCTTGCCCACGGAGGGGACGAGCGGCATATTCCAATCAGGAAAGAGAAGCTTAACGCCCTTGGCTATGACTATATTGCGTTGGGGCATATCCACAGACCGCAGGACATGGATAACGGAAATGCGCCGCAGAAAGGCGGGAACGGATTCCTTGGCGGGCAGACTGTTGAAAGCAGGATGGCGTATTCCGGCGCCTTAGAACCCATTGACAAGAATGATATTGGCTGTCATGGCTATATTTTAGGCGAGATGACAAAGGAAAGATGCCGGATTCGTTTTGTACCGTGTGCTTTGCGGGAATACGTGCATCTGGATGTGGCTGTCGGGAAGAAAATGACGAACAGGGGACTAAAAGCCTGCATCCGAGAGCAGATTGAGGCGGCAGGGACTCAGAACATTTACAAAGTGACCGTGAAGGGGTTCCATGACCCGGACATCTTGTTTGACCTGACAGATATGGATACTTACGGCAATATCATAGAGCTTTTGGATGAATCAAAGCCAGAGTATGATTTTCAAAAGCTGCTGGCGCAAAACCGGGGCGATCTTCTTGGAAAATATATTGAAAGCCTGATGGATTATGACGAGGACAGCGTAGAATATCTGGCGTTATGCGAGGGAGTGCAGGCGCTGATGGAAACAAGAAGAGGCTGATTATGAAGATTCAGGAATTAAGGTTGAAGCATTTTGGCAAGTTTACGGATAAAGACATTCGGCTTAGGGAAGGTATTAATATCCTGTACGGGGAAAATGAGTCCGGGAAATCGACGCTCCATTCTTTTATCAAGGGAATGCTATTCGGCATGGAGAGGGGGCGGGGACGGGCTTCTGCCCATGATGCGTTCAGTACTTATGAGCCGTGGGAGAACCCCAACTATTATTCTGGAACGCTGAAATTCGAGAGCGGAGGGAAGATATTTCGGATAGACAGGAATTTTGACAGATATACGAAGAAGGCGGAGCTGACCTGTGAGGATGACGGGGAGCTGCTTTCTGTGGCAGACGGTGATTTGGAAATGCTTCTCGGGGGTTTGGACTCCGGTATTTATGAGAATACCATATCGGTAGCTCAGACAAAGGTGGAGACGGGAAAGCCCCTTGCGGCTGAATTCAAGAATTATGCGACCAACTATGATGCAGTGGCAGAGGGAAACCGTGAGGGTATCGTATCGGAGGGAGTACGCCTGCCTCAAAGAATGTCTTATGAATATACAGCAGGAAGCGGCGAGGTGGATTTTGGCAGGGCATTGGAGCATTTAAAAGAGAAAAAGAAAGCTCTGGAGCGTGAGATGAAAGAATCTCTCCTGAAAAAGCAGGCAGAACGGGAACGCATGGAACAGGAAGCCTCCTATGTGTGGCGGGATGTACATCGTCTGGAGGAAGAGTTTGGGCGGATATCCAAAGAACTTGAGTACCGGCAAGAGAAAGCAGCCAATGAAGTAGAAAACGTAGAGAGCAGACGAATCATCGACGAGTTAAGGCCTGCCAAATGGCGTATCCATCCGGTAGAACTGATACTGTTCGCGATTATTGTCATCCTTGCCTTTATCCTGATTGCCAGGCCATGGAACTTTCTGGTATCCATCATCATTTTTCTGGCATGCGGACTGTATGTATGGAACCGGATGAAGGTGAGCAAGCAGGAGGAAAAGACGCCGCCGGAGCTGATTCTGGAGGAGATCACCCCGGAGGAGGAGAAAATCCCGCTGGAAAAACTGGTGTGGGAGCAGACCCATGTGCGGGAAGAGCTGCGGGAAAAACAGATCCAATACGGCAACCTCAAGGAACAGCTTGAGGAACTGGACGAAGTCAGCGAAGACTACCGGGAGTACGACCGGCGAAGAGCTGCCTTACAGCTGGCAATGGACCGGCTGAGCGAACTCTCCGGAGAACTACAGAGACAAGTGGAAGAGCGGCTGAAAAGCGAAGCGTCCAGGATTCTCGCATATATCACAGACGGAAAATATACGCAGCTTCATATCGAAGAAGGTATGCACTTGAGCCTGTTCAAAGAAGGGAAGCGGATTTCCCTTGGACAGTTAAGCCGCGGAACCGTAGAACAAGTCTATTTCGCCCTGCGTATGGCGGCGAATACCGTACTCCACGAAGAAGAGTACCCGGTAATTTTAGACGATACCTTCGCCTACTACGATGATATAAGGCTCAAAAAAGTGCTGAAATGGCTCGCAGAACACAAGAAGCAAGTGATAATCTTCACTTGCCAGAACCGAGAAACAAAGCTCCTAGACGAACTCGGGATAACATACCACATAGAAGAGCTTCAGACGGACTATCGTCCGAAAAAACATAAAATTTAGGCGTTACAATTTATTTCGCCAGAAAACAGCGGTTGGAAGCGGGAGGGGGACCCGGTGCAGACAATTCAGAGGCGTTTTTAATGGAGGTGAAATCCACTGCTTACGGAGACTTAGGAGCGAAGGCTCTCCTGAGCTCCTTAGTCGAAGTTAGCAGTTAGTTCACCGGAATGTTGCCTCGTCTGCACCGGGTCCCCCTCCCGCTTCCAACCGCGTCCAACTGCCAAAAAAATTACACCCCTCCCCTAAACCGTCTCGTTATTTTTGTACTTATTCACCACATGATGAATCCGATCAACCGGATTCAAAATACTGCTGATTGACCCGTCATGGTTCAGCGTATCAATCATCAAAGCAATATATTTACTCATATCACAATTAATATAATACGGCCTTTCCAGAAGTTCCGGCGTCTGATAAATCAAGTTGGTAGTCAGGATTGCGTCGATGCTTCCCTCTTCATAAGCCTTATCAAACTTGTCCAATCCGTTCGTGAACAACCCAAATGTCGCCGCGGCAAAGATACGTCTTGCCTTACGCTGCTTGAGCTGCCTTGCAACATCTAAGATACTGTCGCCGGAGGAAATCATATCGTCAAGTATGATTACATCCTTCCCCTCCACCGAAGAGCCAAGAAATTCATGTGCGACAATCGGGTTACGCCCGTCAACAATCTTCGTATAGTCACGGCGTTTGTAGAACATGCCCATATCAAGATTCAATACATTTGCCAGATATACGGCGCGCCCGGTCGCCCCTTCATCAGGGCTGATTGCCATCATATGGCCGCTGTCAATCTGCAAATCGTCGAAACGGCGCAGAAGCCCTTTCACGAACTGATACGTCGGCCTTACCGTCTCGAAGCCATTCAGCGGTATCGCATTTTGCACTCTCGGGTCATGGGCGTCGAAGGTAATGATATTGTCTGCCCCCATGCGTACCAACTCCTGAAGGGCAAGGGCACAGTCTAAGGACTCGCGGCTGCTCCGCTTATGCTGGCGGCTTTCGTACAGGAACGGCATGATAACATTGATTCGCCTTGCCTTGCCTCCGATTGCGGCGACAACACGTTTCAAGTTCTGGTAATGGTCGTCAGGGGACATATGGTTCGTATGCCCGGTCAGAGAATAGGTCAGGCTGTAGTTGCAGACATCCACCATAAGGTAGATATCTTTTCCGCGAACGGATTCGTTGATAATGCCCTTGGCTTCCCCGGAGCCAAAACGGGGCACTTTTGCGTCGATCAGATAGGTATCCCTCTCATATCCATTATAAACGACGTCATCCTTAAAAATATTGCCGTCTTCCTGACGCCATTTTACGATGTAGTCGTTTACCCGGCTACCCATCTCCTTGCAGCCGTCAAGGGCAATAATTCCCAGCGCCCCTATGGGTATGTTTTCCAGAATACGGTCATTACGGCGTAGCATCATTCGTACCTCCCAAATTAAGTAATTTTTTCTGAATGCGGATATCATCCCCGGTCAGCCTCAGAATCGTGTAGTTACTGCTGATTCGTGAGAACGTCCGCTCAGAGTAGATGGATTGTATATCCTCCAATGCAAGATTGGTTGATATTATGGTTGCCTTCTGCCTTAAAATCCGTTCGTTCAGGCAGATAAAAAGCTGCGATACGGTAAAGGAATTCGGAAGTTCTGTCCCGAGATCGTCAATGATAAGAAGATCGCAGTCGTAGATATGTTCCTGTATATCGGAATCCTGTTCCCCGTGCCTGCCGAACGTACTCTCTGCCAATACGTCAAACAACTGTGCGGCTGTGAAATAAACCACAGAACAGGAGGTGTCAATAAGTTCTTTTGCGATACAGTGGGAGAGAAAGGTCTTCCCGACCCCCGTATCCCCGTATAATAAAATGTTCCGGAATTCCCGGGAAAATGTGTCCACAAAACTGCGGCAGACCTTTAGCGCTGTTTGGATAGATTCCAGCGCTGATCTCCCTGTCAGCGGGTCGATGTGGCTGCGGGAATAATAGTCTATGGAAAAGGTGGAGAAATTCTCCTTCTTCAAGACTTCCTTTAAGTTGGACTGCTCGTAGAGAAGTTCCACAATTGCTTTCTTGAAACAGTGACACTTCTCGTCTCCGATATATCCTGTGTCCCGGCAGTCCGGGCAGGTATAGTGAAGCGCAAGGAAGTCCAAAGGAAGGCCGCTGTCTGCCAATAATTGCTGTTTGCGGCGTATCAGAGAATTCAGCTCTTCTTTCAGAGAAAGGAGAGCCTGCTCATCGCCGTCCAAAAGACGGCGGGCTTTCTCTACACTGAGGGAAGCAATGGCATGATCCGCTTCTTCCAATGCAGGAATCAGGGAATAGGCTTTCTGATAGCGTTCCCTTAATCGGTATTCATTATCCAGTTGCCGTTGTTCGTAGGTACGCATCATCTGGTCATATTGTGAGTTTGAAAGTGCCATATTCTGCCAAATCTCCTGTCTTATTGCTGGACAAGCCTGCGTTCCAGAGAATCCATGTCATAAGAACGCCCGCTGAAATTATTGAATTTGTTGCTTTTACTGCTTTTTGCCGTAGCTGCCGGCTTACCGGCGGACTTTTTCCGGCGCTCTTTTTCTTTCATATAATTGGCGTCTAGTACGTCAATATCCTTAATATGGTGAACGTCCTTTTCCAGCCAGTTCTTGAGTATCGTGTCTGTGTATTCAAAATTCGGCTGGTGTATCGCATTCATCGTACGGTTGCATGCCTCCAGAATTAAGTCCAGGGAAAATCCGTACTCATCGTTCCAACGTCGGATATAGGCGATCTCGGATGCTGCAGGAGCGCGTCCCTTGATTCCATAAGCGTTCAGTATGGAATAACAGTTCTTATTATATAAAACGGTACTTGATTTTGCCTCCGATACCGTCGTAATCTTCTGCTCATTCCAAGACAGGGCGACTTTGCGGATATAATGCATGCTCTTATGCCCGTTCTCCACACAATACTCAATCAGATATTCAATCAGTTCTGCCGACATATGAAGCGTGTCATAAAAATATGTAATCATATCGATGTCTGACGAGGACAGGGTCTTACCGAGATATTGCTCGGCAACAAACATCAGCTCCTTAAATTCCTTGCGGTCATGCCGGTTACGGTATTGCTGGATATTCGTGCCGGAAAGCTCGGATGCGGCAGGATATACGCCGGTACTCGCAGTGTCTGAAGCCGCCGGGACATGTCCGGTGTCGTCTTGTATAGCAGAAACAGGTTCTAAGCCGTTTGGAACGGCAGAAACATGTTCTATTCCTGTCTGCATACCAGAGACACGGATTCTGCCAGTTGGTGTAACGGTAATATTGCCCCTGTCTGCAGGCATAGATGCAATGTTCCCGCCCTCCATAGATGCCGTTATAGAAGCAGTTCCGTCCGCATTAACCGGTTCCGCCTGTTCACAGTAGTCCAAAAGTTCCTGTTTCTTCCAATATCTTAATGCCCTGCGGACATCATTCTCCGTACATTCCAGAATATCTGCCATCTCAGGGACAGACATCATTCCGCCCGGCCTGTTCATATGGCGCAGAAGAAGAAGATATACTTTCACGTATTCTCCGTTCGCTTTGACCATGTGATGGTCAATGAACTCATTCTCAAGCACAGTAGTATTACTCAGTGCATAATTAGTTAAGGTTAATTTCGTCATAATTCTTACGCCGGACCTCCTTTTGTCAGTTCGTAACTCATTTGGTAACTTGTACCTCTCGTAGAGATATTATAGCACCAGACGACCGGGCAAAAAAGAAGTTTTTGCGTGAAAAACAGGCTTTTTTGTGGATAAAAATTTGTGGAAAATGTGGATAACTAACGTTTTAAGAGCGCTTCGCCAATGTTTACAACGTCTCCGGCCCCCATAGTTATCAACAAGTCCCCTTTTTGGCATTTTTCCATACAGAAATCTTGGATTTCGTTAAACGTAGGAAAATAATATGCGTCACAGCCACGGCGGTTCAGTGCGTCTGCAATGTCTTTGGATGAAATCCCCAGAGTATCCGTCTCCCGCGCCGCATATATCTCCGCAAGAATGATATGGTCTGTATGCGACAGGGCGTCAACGAATTCCTGGAAGAGCATCTTTGTCCTGGTATAGGTGTGGGGCTGGAAAATGCACCAGATCTCCCTGTGCGGGTAGTTGCGCGCCGCTGTCAGGGAAGCATTGATTTCCGTCGGATGGTGTGCATAATCGTCAATGACCGTAATCCCGTGTACCTCTCCTTTGTATTCAAAACGTCGGTCGGTCCCGTGGAAGTCTTTTAATCCATCTTTCATTGCCGCGAGGGAGACGTCCAGAAGGTCTGCCGCCGCAATGGAAGCCAGTGCATTCGATACATTGTGGTCGCCGCTTACAGACAGGGAGATTCGGTCGATGGTTTCTCCGTGCCTTACAAGGTCAAAAGAAGCTTCGCCTAGTTCGTCGTGGGAAATTCTGGCGGCGCTGTAATCAAAAGCAGGGTCGTTTCCATAGGTAATGATACGGCATTCAAGCCCATCCGTGATTTCAGAAAGGTTCGGAATCTCGCCATTGATAATCAGCGTCCCATTCGCTGGAATCAGTCCGGCGAATTTGCAAAAGGAGCGGCGGATATCGTCCAAGTCTTTAAAGAAATCCAGATGATCCGCATCAATATTCAGGATAATCCCAATTTTAGGGAAGAAATGCAGGAAACTATTCGTATATTCACAGGCTTCCGTGACGAACACCTCCGGCCCGCCAACCCGGATATTGCCTCCGATTGCCTTCAGGATGCCGCCTACGGAAATCGTAGGGTCTTTCTCGCCTGAAAGCAGGATGTGGGAGAGCATAGAAGTGGTGGTGGTCTTGCCATGGGTGCCTGCCACTGCTACAGATGTATTGTAATTCGTCATGAGCTGTCCCAGAAGCTCTGCACGGCTCAGCATAGGAAGGCCTTGGTTTACCGCCTCCTGGTATTCCTCGTTATCATCATGGATGGCAGCCGTGTATACAACAACGTCAATTCCGGGAATAATATTAGAAGCCTTCTGCCCATAGAAGATGGTTGCCCCAAGGTTCGTCAGATGGTCTGTCAGCGCAGATTCCTTATTGTCGGAACCGGAAATCCGGAAATCTTCCTTTAACAAGATTTCGGCAAGCCCGCTCATGCTGATGCCGCCGATGCCGATAAAATGTACATGTACAGGTTGTTTGAAATTGATTTTATACATAAGATACCTTCCTTTTTGATAAAATACAGGCTATTGCTTGTCATAAAAATAATATTCTGTTCATATTATTATATACATATATGGGAAAAAAACCAAGTCGAAATTTTTTGTATTATTTTAATAAAATATTTACAAAATTTTCAATTTTTTTGTAAATATTGTTCACTATGCAAGAAAAATGTGGTATAATAAGAATTAAACTACTGAGAAGGGGTGATGACATGAGGAAAAAAGAGATGATAGCGATGCTGTTGGCGGGAGGCCAAGGAAGCAGACTGGGAGTACTTACAGCAAAAGTGGCCAAGCCAGCCGTTGCTTTTGGAGGCAAGTACAGGATCATAGACTTCCCGCTCAGCAACTGCATTAACTCAGGAATTGATACTGTCGGGGTGCTGACGCAATATCAGCCGTTACGATTGAATACACACATTGGGATTGGGATTCCATGGGATTTAGACCGTAATTTCGGAGGAGTTACAATTCTTCCGCCTTATGAGAAGAGCAGCAGCAGTGAGTGGTATACGGGTACGGCCAACGCCATATACCAGAACCTTGATTATATGGAGACATTTAACCCGGACTACGTGCTCATATTGTCAGGGGACCATATTTACAAGATGGATTACGAGGTCATGCTGGATTACCATAAAGATAACCATGCAGATGTCACGATTGCCGCTATGCCGGTGCCTAAGGAGGAAGCCAGCAGGTTCGGTATCGTGGTGACGGATGAGGAGGGCAAGATTGCGGAGTTTCAGGAGAAGCCGCCGGAGCCTAAGAGCAATCTGGCGTCCATGGGTATCTATATATTTAGCTGGAAGGTACTGAAAGAGGCGCTGATTGCGCTTGAGAACGTTCAGGGCTGTGATTTCGGGAAGCATATTATTCCATACTGCCATGAACGGGGACAGCGGCTCTTCGCATATGAATATAACGGATACTGGAAGGACGTGGGGACCCTCGGTTCATACTGGGAGGCGAACATGGAATTGATTGACATTATTCCAGAGTTCAACCTGTACGAAGAATATTGGAAGATTTTTACGAACAGCGGAGCCCTTCCGCCCCAGTATATTTCCGGACAGGCAGTGGTTGACCGGAGCATCATCGGCAATGGCTCGGAGATTTGCGGAGAAGTGCATAATTGTGTGATCGGGTCAGGAGTGGTCATTGAGGAAGGCTCGGTAATCCGGGATTCCATTATTATGCAGGACGTACACATCGGCAAGGGGTGTGTGATTGACAAAGCGGTCATCGCGGAGAATTGTAGGATTGGGGATCGTGTGACCTTTGGCATCGGCAGCGACGTGCCGAATAAGTCAAAACCGGCAATCTATTCCTTCGGCCTGGTAACAGTCGGAGAGAATTCTGTGATACCGGACGGAGTACAGGTCGGAAAGAATACTGCCATCAGCGGCGTGACATCCGGGGAGGATTATCCGAATGGCGTGCTGGAGAGCGGAGAGACATTGATAAAGGCAGGTGGACGAGTATGAGAGCGGTAGGTATTATTTTAGCAGGCGGTAACAGTCATAAGATGCGTGAACTGACTCAGAGGCGGGCGATTGCGGCGATGCCGGTGGCCGGAAGCTACAGGGCGATTGATTTTGCGTTGAGCAATATGTCGAATTCCCATATCCAGAAGGTAGCGGTACTGACTCAGTATAATGCACGTTCACTGAATGAACATCTGAATTCCTCCAAATGGTGGGATTTTGGGAGAAAGCAAGGGGGACTGTATGTATTTACCCCGACGATAACGGCGGATAACGGATACTGGTACAGAGGGACGGCAGACGCCATTTACCAGAATCTTGATTTCCTGAGAAAATGCCATGAGCCGTATGTGATTATTTCCTCAGGAGACGCTGTATATAAGATGAATTATAATAAGGTGCTGGAGTATCACATCCAAAAGAAGTCGGATGTTACGGTTGTCTGCAAGAGGCTTGGGGCGGATGAGGATGCCAGCCGTTTTGGAACTTTGAAGCTGAATGAGGACATGCGCATTGAGGAGTTTGAAGAGAAGCCTATGCTGGCTACTTCAAATATGATATCGGCAGGGATTTACGTAATCAGGAGAAGGCTTCTGATTGACCTGATCGAGCATTGCGCTGAGGAAGAGAGACATGATTTCGTAACGGATATTCTGATCAGATATAAGAATCTGAAGAGGATGTACGGTTATGAGATAAAAGACTACTGGAACAACATTTCAACGGTGGAGGCTTATTACCGAACGAATATGGATTTCCTGAAACCGGAGGTACGCAGGTATTTCTTCCGGGAGTATCCGGAGGTTTATTCTAAGGTGAGCGACCAGCCGCCTGCGAAGTACAATCCTGGAGCTATCGTTAAGAACAGTCTTGTGGGGAGCGGCAGCATTATTAACGGAACAGTGGAGAATTCGGTTCTCTTCAAGAAGACATTTGTTGGGAATAACTGCGTAATTAAGAATTCGGTTATTTTGAATGATGTATATCTTGGGGATAATACGTACATTGAGAATTGCATTGTAGAAAGCAGGGATACGATCCGGGCGAACACGCGCCATGTCGGGGCGAACGGTGTGAAGGTAGTCGTAGAAAAGAACGAGAGGTATGCACTATAGTGCATAAGCCAGGAGCCGGATGAGGGGATTTCCGCGCCGGTTCCTTTAGGAAGAAAGGGGCAAGTAAGGAGATGCAGATTACAGATGTACGCGTGAGAAAGGTGGCAAAGGAAGGCAAACTCAAGGCAGTTGTGTCCATTACGATGGACGAGGAGTTTGTGGTACATGATATTAAAGTCATCGAGGGTGAGAAGGGACTCTTTATCGCTATGCCAAGCAAGAAAGCAGTGGACGGAGAGTATCGAGATATTGCACATCCGATTAACTCAGGAACAAGAGAGCGCATACAGAGTATTATCCTTGAGAAGTACGAAGAAGCATTGGAGGAAGAGGGCGAGTAAGATGCCCTCTTTTTCTGTGGGGATTATTCCTGGGTGGACGGTGGTTCGGAGATTAGTCGCATAAGTGGAAGCGGAGGAGTTTGTGGGTCTTGGGGTGGTAGAAGTCTAAGCGGTAGGCGCAAAGGCAGATGTTCCGCCATAGGGGGGGAGGCTATGCAGTTGGGGTTGTATTTTGTGTCGCCGATGATGGGGCAGCCTATATGGGACAATTGGACGCGGATCTGGTGGTGGCGTCCGGTGTCTAGTTTGATTTCTAATTCGGTGACATTTGGCAGGTTTGCGTATTCGCCGGAAAAGTATCTGTGGCTGTCTGGGACGGTAAAGTAGCGTAGCCTTGCAAGTTTGGCGTCGCGGATTTCGGGGCGGCAGACTCGGGAGAGGTTGGTGCGGGGGTCTTTGGCGAGGTAATGTTCGAGGATGCCTTCGGAAGTTTTGGGACGCCCTTCTACGAGGGCGCGGTAATACTTGCCGAAGCCCTGGGTCTTTAGCTGGCGGCTGAGTTCCCGGGCGGCGAAGGGGGTCTTGGCGAAGACGAGGAGCCCGGTCACGGGCTGGTCCAAGCGGTGGATGACGGCGAGATAGGGCTCTCCTTTAGTGCGGGAGGTCTTATGGATATGGTTCTTGAGGAGATTTACCATGTCGGGGGAGCCTGTTTTCCGGCTTTGGGTAGCAATGCCGTGGGGTTTGACGCATACTATGATATGATTGTCTTCATATAATATTTCTAATGTGTTTGTTATCATATAAGAATTCTCCTTGACTTTCATTCAATCTACTCTTATCATTTAATCATAGTGTGTGAAAATATGCAAATAGAAATTGGGGACGGGATAAGATGGATTACATATTGTTGATTATCGGTTTTGTGTTGTTGATTAAAGGGGCAGATTATTTTGTGGATGGAAGTTCCAGCGTAGCGCGGCTTTTGAAGGTGCCGACAATCGTGATTGGGCTTACTGTGGTGGCGTTTGGGACGAGTATGCCAGAGTTTTCTGTCAGCGTTACGGCGGCGATGCGTGGGGATAACGACCTTGCGGTGAGTAATGTGCTTGGGTCGAATATTTTTAATCTGTTGGTGGTGTTGGGGTGTTGTGCGCTGGTGAACCCGGTTCAGGCAAAATGGTCGTTGCTAAAGAAAGAATTTCCTTTCTCTATATTTATTACGGTTATTCTGCTTCTGTTGAATTCGGATTTCTCGGTTACAAAGGTTTTGAGCGGCGGCGGGAAGTTCGTCCTTGGAAGGTGGGGCGGAATGCTGTTTCTTGTGCTGTTCCTGATTTTCCTGTATGCAACTGTGACGGAGGCTCTTGCGGCGAGGGACAGGCAGGAAGTAGACGATGCGGATGAGTATAAGGTTTTAAGCCCGGCGAACAGTGCGTTGTATATCGGATGCGGCCTCGCGGGAATTGTATTGGGCGGAAATCTGGTGGTGGACAGCGCCAGTGCGATTGCGGTGCGGTTCGGGCTGAGTCAGACGTTTATCGGACTTACGATTGTGGCATTAGGGACGTCGCTGCCGGAACTGGTTACGTCTGTCGTGGCGGCGGGCAAAGGAGAGAATGACCTTGCTGTGGGAAATGTGGTCGGCTCAAATATTTTTAATATCCTTCTGATTTTGGGGGCTTCTGCGACGATTACGCCGATTGTGATGGATATTACGGCGGTGTATGATACCGTGATTCTGATAGGGGCGAGCCTGCTTGTGTATTTGGCGGCGTTGAGCAAACGTGAGATCCGTAAGAGTGAAGGTATCGTGTTTTTGTTGGCGTATCTGGTATTTTTTGTGTATATTTTGGTGCGGTAAGAAGGAAGGGGCAGAGGGTGGCGTGAAAAAAATCCCCTTGACAAATATCGTCCCATCTATTAGAATTACATTCAAACTTAAAACCCCGCTGGCAATGTTGGTTGCAGAGGCGGGGCTTGGCTGTGAAGAGGAATAGTAGCTGCATACGTAGTCCGACAGAGAGAGAATCCTTTGGCTGGAAGATTCTTGGATTGACCTGTAACGAACCTACCTTGGAGCCGCTGTGTGAAAATGCAGCGTGACGTCAGCGTTAATGGCGATAAAGAGAGAACTGCGAAAGGGTCGCAGTTAACTAGGGTGGTACCGCCGAGCTTTTC
>OFGE01001273.1_pt1 | contig 22859 bp, 12 predicted proteins | sample 1521681 | NCBI WGS metagenome assembly OFGE01 (sample SAMEA3504093, study PRJEB24116) | mouse gut metagenome | biome: mouse gut; feature: mouse-associated habitat; material: faeces | place: Denmark | collected 2011
TCTTCCGGGAGCCGAAATATCTTCTGCAGTTATATCAGGCGCTGCATCCGGAAGACCATGAGGCAACGGAGGACAGCATCAAAAATGTGACGATCACAAATGTACTGCTGGACCAGTATTATAATGATGTGGGTTTTCAGATTGGGGAAAAGATCGTCATTCTGGTAGAGCAGCAATCGAGCTGGAGCATCAATATCGTGGTACGCTGTCTGTTATATCTTGCCCAGACTTATCAGGAGTATTTTGAGAGCACAAAACAGAATGTATATGGGAGCAAAAAACTGGAGCTTCCAAAGCCGGAGATGTACGTCATATTCACTGGAAGTAGGAAGACGAAGCCGGAATATCTGTATCTGTCAAAAGAGTTTTTTGACGGGGATGACAGTGTGCTTGATGTTAAGGTCAAAATGATCTATGATGGAAAAGAGGGAGATATCATAAATCAGTATGTGACCTTTACAAAGATATATAATGAACAGGTGAAGCTACATGGAAGGACCAGAGAAGCGGTTCTGGAAACGATTCGTATCTGCAAGGATCAGAATGTACTGAGCGAGTATTTGTCAGGGCGTGAAAAGGAGGTTGTGGATATTATGATGACATTGTTTAATGAGGAATATATTTTAAAGACTTATGTGGAAAGTAGGGAAAAGGAAGCATCTGAGAAAACAAAAATTGAGACAGCCCAGAAATTGTACAAAAAAGGATTTTCCATAGAGGATATTGCAGATACCCTTAATGCCCCTGTAAAAGAAGTGGGGCAGTGGCTTGGGCTTGTCAGGGCTTAATAGGCTAACTTCCTACCATCTGGGTAGCGCCTGGGAAACCTTACCATAATCTGGCAAGGATTTCAATATCATCTTTTCTTTCATACAAAACGCCCCCTACAGCTTTTCTATTTGCTGTAGGGGGCGCTGTCACTGCTTATCTTCCAGATATCATTTGGGCAAAAGGCTTAAAGTTCGCCGTCTCCCCAGTTATCATCCCCATCCCCTGGGGAAGATGTTATGATATCTTCTGTCCCGAAATAAATCACTTCCATATCAGGAGTTTCATACTTAACCATGGAAATTCATCTCCTTCCTATAAAGGGAAATTTAATTAGCAGGCGCGTCAGATGTCAGGCTGCTGTAGGAAGCTGTTTCTGTAGCTGAATAGATAACAAATTCCTGTGACGTCTCCGCATTCTTGTAGCGCAGGTAGCCGCGTGCACATACCCGAAGGCTGTCACTGCTGACTTTGATGGAAAGCGTGTTTGTTTTTGCTCCGTTTAGTACGCTCTTGCGCCCCTTACCGTTTTCTAAGGTCATTTCTGCTCCGTTAAGCGAACTTTCCGTATTGTATAATAAGCCGCTTTCTACCATTTCAAATCCTTCAGGGATATCCATAGTGGATGTAAAGCAAACCTTATGGACGCCACCCGCCTCTGTTGTGAAAATATTTGTAATGGCAATTGTCGGGGCTGTAGCTTCCGCACCTGGTTTTTCAGCTGTATAAACTGCATATATGGTAATAGCATCCTTGGATGGTACATATACACTGTAGGATGTACTACGGCTCAGTACAGCGTCTGCATCATTGCTCCAATGTGAGAAATACATGCTGCCTTCTTGCTCCTTGGCTGTAACGGTATGGCGTGAGCCAACATTTACAGGAACTGCGGCCTCTGGATCTTTTTCGATTCCCTTATAAGCTACGGTTACATTTGCAGTCTCTTGGATGTCTCTATATACAGCTTTGACAATAATCTCAGCTTTGTTGGTTGCTTTTACTGTATTTACAATTGCGTCTGCAAGAGACTCCCCTTCTGCCACTTTTACTCCGTCTACTTCCCAGTAATCAATCACACGGGTGCTTTGGTTTGGAGCCGTCGGCGGGGTGATTGTTATGTCTTCAGTTTTGTCAAACCATTCGCTTTCCCGGATTACTTTATTGTCGTCCGTGACATAGGAAACCTTAACCATATCTGCCTTCAGCTTACCACACCATTTACATACTTTTTGACCAGCATCGTTTGTTGTGCTAAAGTCATGGTCTACCGTAGGTACTGCTACTTCTAATTCACCGTCAAACCTTAACTCATGGGCATCTTGCGGCATTGTGAATGCTTCTGGCAGATTATCTTTTGTGAATACGATGTTTACACTATAGTATGCTGTTCCTGTTTGCTGGCAGGTAGGCTTACGATCCACAGTTTTCTGTCCGACATTTGCACTGTAGGCAAGAACAGACTCATCTTTTTGGCAGCGGTTACATTTAAATGTCGCGCTTGCAGAATCGCCTTCCACATTCCATTTGAAATCCGGATCGCCATACAGATGGCCCTGCTCCTCGAAGGATACATTGACAACTGTAGTAGCTTCATTATTTTTAAAGTTTTTACCGCACAATGCACAATGGTAATGCGTTATGAAAGAAATTTCACCGCAGCCGCCTGTCTGGCCTGCAACACGGTTCAGGTCATGTGCGTTATAATTTTTAAGAAGGGTTGCATTGGTTAATGTTAATGTTTGTCCGTCTGTAGGAACGAAGCCTTTCTCAATAGCAGCAGTAAAGATCACATTTCCTTCAGCATCCTCATTGACTGTATCGCCACATTTACCTGTTACTGACACCGTAACAGGAACATCGTCTGTCTCTTGGCAATTCGTGTTACTGCATCCACGTGAAGCAGTTACGATAAAATTATCAGTATAAACAGGATCGCCATTCTGGTTTACTAAAGGCGTCCCGTCTTTCTTAAATACCTGCTCCGGTTGCATGTTGTCCCAGTCAACATCTACTGTTGCCTTAAAGTTATGACCCTCTGACTTTACTGTATCTGTCCCGTTTTCAGGGGCAGCCCCTTCTACCAACTCTGGTGCCTGGCTGTTACTGTTCTTTTTGCCATAAAATACTGCCGCATACGTTGTAGTGCCATCCGTAGTACATGTTACTTCCGAATGTGCAATAGCTTGAACCTTGACAAAACTGCCTTTTGCTGTTTCTAGGGTGGTAGTATCGCTTAATTTACCAGTAACTTCTTCTGTTTCTTCACAATCCTTGCAGGAACGCGTTAACGTAATCTGATAATCAGGCACTTCATATTCTTCATCACCAATAGTTACTTTTACAGGATCCGCATCTGGGACTTTTTCCCAGTTACTCCAGTCGAGCGTTGCATTGTCCCATGTGTGGCCGGTAGCCGGTAATACGCCTGTTGTATCATCATCCGTTATTGTTTGGTTATTTAATATTACAGTGGCTGTTGTTGTCCCCTGGCCATTTACCGTACAGGTGGGGAGTACTGTTGGTACTGTCTCAGTAGTTGCCTCAAATTTACGGATAGTTTTTACTGCGTTATTATCTCCTGTAACAGTACCATAAGACTCTGTATTAGTCGTAATAATTTCATTTGTATCTTCCAGTTCGCCTTCTTCACCAATACATTCATCGTTCTGGCAGGTATATACATAATAAACTTTTCCGTCATTTGCATAAGAACTCCAATCAAACTTGCCTGCATCATAATTATGGCCCGCTGCATTGAGTGTCTTTGTCACATAAATTTTTTCAGGGGACGGAGTTTCTCCCTCATCCGGAGTCGTATCGGTACCTTCTTCGTCTGCAATGCTTGTGTTTTCTCCTTCCGATGGCTCTCCAGGTGTATTAAAATATTTGATTACTTTGCCATCGTAGGTCACTTCCACCGACCATGCGTTAACGCCATTTTCAATACATGTACGCGCCTTGGAGGGGCTTCCTTCTTCTGGACTGCTCTGCATGGAGGTTAGTTTCACGTTTTCTTCTTCGCCGGTTAATGTTACACTGTGCCGCGCATTGTTTTCACAGGTCAACGTAACTGTTACATCTTCTTCCCTGTCTGGATACGCTTCCGCATTCGGGTTCTCCCAGTATACATATTTATATTTGCCGGTTTCATCTTTTTCGTCTGATATCAGGAACTTATGCCCAATTTTTTCTGTTGTCGTTTCAACACGCAAAGGCTCTTCTTTCGCAGCATCGCCTGTACCGGTGGTTACCTTGTCGTAAGTCTGTGCCGGTTTCCCGTCGTTTGTTGTGCATGTTACGGATATGTCAAATACATCTTTTCCGTCTGACGTACAGAATGCTTCTACAAAACCAGCCGTACGGTCTGTATTCTTGGTGATTTCCACTGTTCCTTCAGAAACGTTTCCAATCGTTCCGGCTAACGTTCCGGTTGTGGTTTCACCTGTAATTTCACCATTTTCGTTTACCGTAAATGTTGCTGTTGCAGGTAATATAACGGTATCATTACAATTGGCATTTCCACAGGTCAGTGTTACTTTGATTCCTTCTGTAGTGATATCATGGTATTTAACAGTATCTGTGGTGTCTTTCCAGGCAGCTGTTGCGGTAAATTTATGCCCACGGATCTGCGTCTTCTGCACTGTGCCTTTGTACTCTGGTTCAAATATTTCGGCCGGATCAGACGGTAATTCATATTTGTATTTTGGATCGCCATAGAGATCCTTGCCATCCGGTTTAACGTATTCCTTGTTAAATTTTACGGTCACAGGATAGGACATCTGCATCTCTTCTATACAGCTATAAGTTTTATCAGTAGGCTCAACGCCAGTTCCTATCGGTAAATCCGTTTTCGTGATTGACGCACCGCATTTAATACAGGTAAAGGTTGCTTTTGCCACTGTTTTAGTCGCATCCTGCCAGTTGTAATGCGGGATATTGAAATTGTGTGGAATACGTTCAATCTTAATATCGGTTTCAAGATCCAATTTGTCAGCAGCTCCTGGGTTTTTATAAAATTCCCCACATTTTCCGCATTCATAATAAGCATAGTTTCCATCTGCTTCGCAGGTTGCCGCGCGATATGGATGGTAAACCCATTCTCCGTGGCCGCTTCCTATGATATTTGCCGTCACATCTGCATGTTGGGTAGTGCCATCTTCAAATGTACCTTTTACCCTGAGGGTAGCGCCCTGTTCTGATGCACATGTGGAAGTCAGTTCTGCTTCTGCGCCGCTCGCGTTAAGGGCATATACTTTTACACTCGAAGCTGTTTCAGGCGTTCCTTTAGAACAATCGGGATTTGTACATTTCCTGGTTACAGTAAAGGTGCTTGTTCCTGGCGTATAATCGATTGGACTTTCGTCCTGGGCATCTGGAGCCGGCTCAGCATTTAATGTTGCTGTGGTTGTATAGTTATGTTTCTCTAATGGCTCTATTTTTGAAATAAAAGTACTTTTTGGAGCTTCTTCGCCTTCCCTGGTTGTGTCCGTATTTCCGGAATCAGGTGTTTCTGTGGCGGTTGCTGTATAGGTAACAGTGACGCCTTCTGTACAATCATAGCTAGTAATAGCAGCTGGTGTTTTCGTTACTGTTATAGTTGGTTTATACTCTGTATCTTCCCCTTCACAAACGTTACATATGCGTTTTACGCTAATAGCAGTGGTTGTGCCGTTTGCAGGTATAAACAATGCTTCAAGCGTATTCAAATCCGTAAGGCTAGTAAATATCTTTGTATTATCAGTTATCGGATTGGTACCGTCTGTCCAGGTAAATTTATAAGGATCCTTTGTATCTGTGACATCATAATTATGAGGTAATTTCCCGCCCTCTATATCTTCAAGGGCAGCCTGTTGTACATTTGTTGTTCCCTGTTCAGTATCCTTCATTAAATTGTCCATTGACAGATATAAACGTCCGCAGATATTACATGTATAATGCCCTTTAATACCATAATCTTTACAGGTTTTCTCTTTTGGGGCAACCCAAACACCGTCATGGTTCAGTTTGTCAACAGATTTTAATTCTGCGTCTGTTAATTCCCTTTGGGGCACGTTGTTAGAGTCTTTCCATGCAAAGTTTTTACCGCAACCATTACAATGCCAGTGGTAGATCTGGCCATCACTAAAGCATGTCGGTTCAGTTTCTTTTACTTCTTGTAAGTCAGAGTTCTCATGCTGGCAGCTAAGGACAACCGTATAAGGGGCACTTTCTCCATTTACTTCATATCCAGCGGCAACATAACCTGCTGGAGACTGGGAGAAGGTACCTCCTCTGACTTCTACTTTTGACTCGTTCGCATTATCGCTGAGTTTATAGAATATGGATCCTTCTGATGTAAAAGTACCGCCATTGATCAGAATTGTCTGCGCTGCTCTTCCTGAGAAGGAAATAGCATGTACACTGGAACCCTGAACTCCAGCAGTAAAAGTACCGCCATTTATGGTAACAAGAGAATCTGTAGCAAGATAGAGCACTGTATTGAAGCCTTCAGGATTCTCTGCTGTGCCTACGCCGCTCTTATAAGTACCGCCATTAATGGTAAGCGTAGCCGTAGGGCTGTCAGCCCTTGAACCGATGGCTGCACACTGGCTTTCAATCGTTGGCCCTTCTGCCCCACCATCTGTTAACTGGCCTAGGGTTACTGTAGAACCATTGTATGCAAAAATACCATACATACCTTCATTGCTTTCGTTCCCAGCTTTTGCTGTTACTGTACCGCCCTGCATGGTAAGCCCCCCTGTAGCTTCCGCTACACTGAACATAACGGCGCCATTGTAGTTGCTCTTGTCAGCAACTTCTGCTGTAGTTGCAGTACATTCAAATGTACCATTTACAATGGTTACATTTCCTTTGATCCTGAGCATCTGGACCGCTTTGGTCTTATAGGTACCATTGCCTTCGATCGTCAGGGTGGAACCTGGATCTGCATTGATCATAACATGGTTTCCTGCTAAGGTATCAAATGCGCCGCTTGGGCCTGGTGTTGCAAATTCCTGATTTTCAAATGTACCGCCCTGCAGCCTGATTTTTGAACCGTCTGTAATTGTAATCATCCATCCGTTTGTCTGGATGTTTTTTCCTGTCAGGTTATAGGTTGCTGTGCCTTCAAGTGCGGCGTCGCTTTGCATCTGTAATGTTGCACTGCCTTGCGCATTTGCTAACGCTGCAAAAGCTTCTGACAAGCTGGTATAAGACTCATCACCGATTGTAGCAACTGGATTATCCGTTGGTATTTCGGTTTCTTCTTCAGTGGGCTGTCCTTCAGAAGGCTGCTCTTCAGAGGGCTGCTCCTCACTTTCTGTACCGTTTGCAGCAGGAATCACATCATACATAGTTTCTGTACAGCCTTCAAAGGTGCAGTTATAATGCCCTATACCTTTTAGCGTTTCACTTAACTGCCAGGTGTGTTCATGATCCTGCGTGTCCTGGACTTCTTCCGTAACTACAGAATCCGCCTGGTCTGGCGTTGCTGCTTCTGCTGCAAACCCGGTCATGTTTGTGGATAAGACCATACTTAATGACAGCATTACGCTTGCTAAGCGCTTAAATTTCTTAAAATTCATACTGTAGAAAACTCCTTTCGTATTATGTTTTGTAGCCAAACAACTAATCTTCAAACCTCTATATGTGGTTTGATAGTTATCCGCTTTTTGCATAACAGGATATAAAAACCAATCCTGTTAATGGAAAAGCTTTTATGTTCGTATTATTCTGCAGGCATTTCACGGACATGTACATGGTTCTGCGAACGATTTCTTATGCATCCTGCAATAATCCACAAAAAATTTCCTGAATCTGCTCTGCAAACCATCCCACATACGATTCATGTCTGACCATCGGTCACAACCCTCCGCAAAATTCCAAACGGAGCAATCCATGCTATAGACGCTACTTCCTCAAGGAATTGAAATGCTGTCCGAGCAACCTCAAGACAGGCTATCTTTTTGCAAGCCTCGCCTCGCAAAAACATGTAAATCTCAGCGTAAAATACACTTTCTCATGAATTGCCGCAACCTATTACAGACCTCCCTATCCCCCTTTCTATGTATCATATTTACTTATTTTTCATATGCTGTTGGCTACTATTTTTTTGCTGCTTCTGCAGCAAACGCATCAAAACAAGCTTTCACCTCTTTTGATTCGCTTGCCACAGAAACAAGGAGTTTTCTAAAATACCAGATTAACTGGTAATATTTGTCAAGGTACAATATATCCTCTAAGCAGTTTTCACATTTAAACTATAGCTGCCTTAGAGGTAAAATATCATTTTTACAAATAAGTGACGACATAACATTACAATATGCCACCTATTTTTCTTATCATATACGTTTCTTATAATTTTGTCAAGCGTTTGTCAGATAGTTAAAAACTACCATTGACATGCTTGCCATATTATATTATCGGCATGTTACGCATGAAAGATAATGCCCAAAGAAAAAAAGCACCTCTTTAAATGCTTTATAAATCTTTTAAAGCTTTCAAAATCATCATTTCGTCCCCTTCAAACATATGAGAGTATCGTTTTAATATCGTCTGCTGAGTATCTCCAGATGCTTTTTCTATTACGGGTAGGGGAACACCTTTTCGGATTAAATTGGATATGAAAGTATGACGGAAGTCGTGGCATGTATATTTGGGGAAGTCCAAAGCACTACAGGCTTTTTTTAGAATTGTATCACATAAGCCATATTCCCAGTTAAATATTTTATCTTCCAGCTTTCCGCCTTTTTGCAAATGCTCCTCTTTTATGAGAAGAAACAGGCTTTCCGGTGCAGGAGAAAGAGGAATACTTCTTTTTTTATAATTTTTCGGTTCTTTGGTCAGCTTCAACCCACTTACATATGACTTATCGATTTTGATTCTGGTTCCCTGGTAGGTTTTTTTATCTGAGCCTTCATTTATTGGATTGGATTTTATAATGGTTTCATCCTTTTTGTGCTCATACATGAATTCTTCAAAATCAATATATGTCAGCGCTATACATTCTCCGATTCGTAAACCAGTATAATATAAAATATTAAATAATAATCTGTATTTAGGATAATTATTAATGCCCATCCTCCAAAATTCATTTTCTTTGAAGTATTTATCTATCTCAATAAAATCTTCCTTGCTAATTGTTTTATAGTCTTCTTTTTTCTTGGTTTTAATATTATCGGCATAGTTTAGAATGTTTTCTTTTATAAGCTTTTTTTTATAAGCAAGATTGATCATTTTTCTAAATGTTGCATTTATTGAATGGATTGTTTCTTCTGAATAGCCATGTTTTCTTATATCACTGCAAAATTTATAATATACATCTTCGTCAATATCTTTTAATTTTGTTGTGGCTGGGACAAATTGGTAGACCATTCTTATTTGCTGGTGTGTATTCCTAATGGATACAGGGCTAAAATTTTGCCCCTGAGCTTTGATAAGCCATAAATCATAAGCCCCCTCTAGCGTAATATCTTTGTCATCTGTCTTAACGCCACCTGTCTGCAATTTGGCTAATTCTGCTTTAGCTTCGGTTATTGTGTTAAGATTATAAATCCATTTTGAACGATATTTATTTTTTCCGGTTTTTACATTGTATTCTTTAAAGTTGTATTTTACATCATATTTTTTGGTTGTTTCATTATAATATATACTCTTGTAATTAGTCGTTTTTCTCTTTACTTTTCTATCCATGAAAAGATCCTCTTTCGTACTTCGTTTGTTAATTATAGCACAAAATTGCTACGAAATCTATACGAATTTTGAAGGCTTTGATAAGCTAATATTTATAATTTCCAACGAAATATGGCTATTTTGCCCCAAATATTTAAAATAGAAAATTCGTTTCTTGAGAATGGGCAGAGTAGATTTTAGATAAAATATGATGAAAAAAATCACCTATATAATATGTAACTTTACATTCTATTTTCATGCGTTTTTGTATTGAAATATTAAAAATTTTGTATATTTTAGTATATTTTTTGTAATTTTTGCAAGTGAAATATCGAATTTATAAGGGCTTTATATTTTTTTTAATATTCACAGTATGAATTTTAAGAAATTTAAGCGCCTTGCAAGTGCAGTTCTTTCATTTAGCATGTTACTATCCATGAATGCGCCAGTTTTTGCAACAGATATGAATACTATTGCAGAAGCGGAAAAAGGAAACGTGTCCGTATTGTCCGAACTGGCGGCAAGGGCAGGGTCTGCAACGCATAAGCATGCTGACGCGGATGGGAATCAAATTGATGGAACCCCTGTGTGGAGTGATTGGAATGTACAAGAACAGCCAGGTTGCGAAAAGCCCGGATATAAAATGCGCCAATGTACAGTGGAGTTTTGTTATGAAGTAGAAGTAGAAGAAATCGATCCACTTGGCCATGATTATGATGAAGGGGAAGTACAGAAACCAGCTACATGCTCTCAGGCTGGCATAAAAGTTGTAACATGCCAGAGGGATGCGTCTTTACATGGATCAGGAAGTGCCACAGCAGAAGTGGAAATCCCACAGAAACCGCATAATTTTGCAGATGGGACAAGGGAAAGTATTGCGCCAACATGTAAAGAAAGTGGAAAAACAGGGACTGCATGTGCATATGGGTGCGGTACAATAGATGAAACAACCGTTGAAGTTGATCCTACGAAGCCAGCCACAGGCCACTCCTACAAAGCGGTTGATCCAAGCAAAGTTAATACAGCTGCAGATCTAGATAAGTTAAGTTCAGATGAGGCTGCAGGCATAACTGTAACAAAAGCAACCTGTACAACAGAAGGCAGCTTAGTTCTGGAATGTAAAAACCAGAAGTGTGACGGCACGGAAAGTGAAAAGAGGGTAGAGAAAACAATTGCTCCTTCCGGACATACTTACGACAAGCACATTAACGGTAAAGAGTTAGACGAGCTTACTGCAGCCGAATTGCAGGCGCTTACAACCTCTACGCCGGATGGTATTACAGTAACAAAAACTGCATCATGTACAACGCCAGGTTCAGTTACATTTAAGTGCAAAAACTCTTGGGATACAGCAGAGGCAAAGACGATAGAGATCCCGGCTCTTGGCCATGACTGGAACGAAGGGGAAGTAACGAAAGCTCCAAAATGTGAAACTCCAGGTATAAAGACAAGTACGTGCCAAAGGTGCCAGATGACAGATAGTGTTCAGATACCTGCCACTGGGCATTCTTATGGAACAATTGATACTGAAAATATCACAAATGAGCTCTTAATACAATTGAAAAACGATCCAGACAGCACATCAAAAGGCATAACATCAAGCCCAGCAACCTGTACAAACAAAGGCGTGTTGCAGCTTATATGCAACAAAGAAGACTGTGATAAGACACAAGGTGCAAATGTTCGCAAAGAAATCAGTGCACTTGGGCATGATTATGATGAAGGTGTATTTCTTGAAGGGGAAGAAGCGACATGCGAAAAGGACGGACAGAAAACTTATACCTGTAAAAGAAGCAGCTGTGATGGCGGACTGGATGCAGACGGCCATGGAAAGACTTATAAAGTAGACGTAAAGGCTAGTGGCCATTCTTATGGTACGATTGATGTAAACGAAGAAGAAAAAACAGTAGAAGCTTCCGCATTGGCAGGCTTGACAACAGATGAGACGAAAGGTATCACAATAGAGTCCGGTTCTTGTACAACGACAGGTTCATTGACCCTTACCTGCAAGAACGAAAGATGCGATCACAACAATCAGCCAAAAGTATATACAATACTGTCTTCAGAGCACTCATGGGTAGCAAAAACATATAGGGAAATGACCTGTTTCAATAGTGAAGGCAAGCCCCAGACAGGAATGGTATTAAATACCTGTAGCGTATGTGGTGCGACGGAATGGGTGGTAATCCCGGTAACTCATTTATATGACAAGGAAGGATGGTTTGAAACAGCCGTTCCTGATACAGACTATACAGTAGTGGTTGAGAGGACCTGTACAACAGACGGTATAGTAAACCCAATTTGCAGCCTATGCAAAAAATCAGACGCAGAAATTACATATCCAATGACAGGCCATTCCTATAATGCAGAAGATTATAATTGGCCAGCAGACGCTCAAGCAAATGTAGCTGATTTAGAGGCTGCAGGGATTACGGAAGCGCCGGGTAAGGCAGCAACCTGTACCAGCGCAGGTTATCAGTACTATAAATGTACTAACCAAGGAAAATGTGATGCTACAGACGTAAAAGCTGTTACAAAACATGAACTTCCAAAAGCTTCTCATGATTATGCCGATGCAGCTACAACAAAGGCAGCAACCTGTACAAAACCTCAGGTGACGGCAAAGTTCTGCCAGAACCCTGGCTGTGGCGAGTATGATCCAGAGGATCCTGAGACAGTAATAAGTGGAGATCCGAAAGGGCATAGCTACGAAAAGAAGGTACAGCCGACCTTAGAACAGGTGGAAGAAGCAGGAATAGAAGGCATTACAAGTGTAGATGATCTGTCTTTAAAAGGTGACTGTGTAACAGATGGATACAATTATTATATCTGTGACGACGAAGCTTGTGATAAAGGGGCTGAATATATCAAAAAAATTGTGACACCTGCACGGGGATCGCATGATATGCAGCCAAATAGCACTACTATACCAGCAACCTGCCAGCATCCGGAGCAGGTGCGCAACACATGCAGCATTTGTGGGTATGATGAAGTGCTTGACAATCAGCCAGGAGGCTTAGAGCCGATCCAGCCACATGATTATACGGTACATGTTAGAGACGTTGTAACTGCGGACTGTACAGAGGGTGCGACCCGGAACGGAGTTGCCGAATATGAATGTAAATATGGCTGTGGGGAAACCCAGATGATAGTAATTAAGCCAGAGCATAAATGGACACAGGTAACAGACGATAGTGAAGTACAGCTTGAGGAAGATGAATATTTAGATGGGGATCAAACCCCATATAAAGCAGCAACGTGTAATGCAGCAGGCTATCAGTATGAGAAATGCCCGGTCTGCAAAAAAGTTAACAAAGAAGTGATTCCTCAGTTAGAGCATGATTATGCAGAAGTAGCGACAACAGAGGATCAAGGTGAAATTGGCGAAGCTGTTAGCAAAGCATCAAACTGCACCGAGAATGGGTATCAGTATTATCGTTGCGTACAGCCAGGCTGTGAAACAACGGCAGAGGGCCATTATCAAAAACGGCAGCTTCCATTAGATAAAGAAGTGCATGATTTTCAAGATGACCAGGAGATTCCGGCAGGCTGTGTTGAGGCAGCAAAGTCAGGAAGGCTTTGCACACGCTGCCATGCAGCAGATCCAGCAGGTACGCCTCCTACAATTACAGGAAATGCTTTAGGGCATGCAGATGAAAGGGAAGGCTTTAATCAGGGAACCGAAGAGGATCCTATGGGAGATTATAGCAAACTTCCTGTATCAACCCTTCTGGACTTAGAGGCAGAAGGCATTGCAGGCCCAGTCAGCAAAGCGGCAACCTGTACAAAGGCTGGTTATGAATACCATAACTGCGATAAGTGCCCACGGGGGACAACAGGCCATGCAATTAAAGTGGACATTGCTCCGTTAGACCATGAATATGAATTTACAGAAATACCAAGTACTTGTACACAGCCAGGCATACTGCTTACAAAATGTAAAAGGTGTGGGGATGAAACAAGGCAGGAAATTAGCTCCCAGCCGAAACTGGGGCATGACTTTAAAGAATACCCAAGGCAAGAGGCTACCTGTGTGGCCGAAGGCAAGACAGCAGGATGGGAGTGCAGCAGATGCCATGAGTCTGATACAGAAAACCTGGCTGACCATCCGAAAAGGGAAGTGCTCCCAATTGACGGGACAAAACATGTATGGCAGAAAGTGGAGTCTGAAGAGAATAGAGATCCAGATTGTGTAAACGGCACAACCGGGATACAGGTTTATGTATGTGAACATCATCCTGACGCAACTCGTAAGGCAATAGTTCCGCCTGTACACCAGTGGGAAGCTCCGGTAATGCAGAACTGCGTCAATGCAGGGTATACGAATATGCCAGGCTTGCTCTATCATACATGTGCAATTTGTAAAAATTCAGAAGTAATGACCACTTTAACTGATTGCGTACAGTGCGATGATCCAAAGCATGTAGAAGAATTAAAAGCATTGCAGGGAGAGGATCCGGCAACATCCAAATTTAAATTTGTGGTTGTTAAGCCTACGACATTGCCAGCAGTGGAAGCAACCTGTACTACAGAAGGCAAGACAGAAGGCAAGACATGCTCCTGCGGAAAAGTGCTTCAAGCACAGGAAACGCTGGCGATGAAGCAGCATGAAGGTGAGTTAGCAGTAGAGAAACCTGGTGACTGTGGCCATGACGGCATTAAACGGCACAAATGCGCAACTTGTGGCACGTTCTATGGTGATGAAGTAAGCTTCCAGCCAGAGAATAGCGGCAAACATACTTATGTGCCCCATATAACGGATGCTACCTGTGCAGAACCAATGAAGATTCAGGAGATCTGCTCAGTATGCCAGCATGCAAAGCCTGCCCAGGAAGTAGTGGGTACTAAGCTGCCGCATAAGTTTGGTAGTGACGGTATTTGTACAGAATGTGGTACACCTGAAATACAGGTAGAAACAAAAATGTCAGCCAGCAGCGATAGTGGGAACATGGTAATCCTTACTAATGAACTTGCTGTAAATAATAAAGATAAATTTGAGCTGGTAGAAGCTGGTATAATTTATTACACGCTACAGTCATTAGTAAATGGTGCTGATACGCCGGAAAAACAGGAAGCTTTATTAGATTTTTCAGCAGGGAATACATCCATGAAAGTCGCAAAAGTAGAGGATCCCAATGCTCTGGCAACACTTAGAATTTATAATAAGCCGGTTAGCGTAGGGCCGAATGTAAGCTTTAACATTATTGCGAGGGCTTATCTGAAAGTCAAAGTGGATGGGAAAGAAGTATACCGTTATGGCAATATAATGAAACAGTGCTTTAATGATTTAAAGTAAAGCTTTCATTTGAGCCAATAATGGGAATCCTCTAAAATACTGGCAGGTAAAAGCATAGTATCCAGACAGCAGAAACCAATTGCAGGGCTGTCCCTGCGGGGCAGGCGCTGCCTGCCCTTGCTGGGGCGCCCATACATTATTTTATGATATGAAAGGCAGATTGCGGATGATGAATAAAAAAATACTGGCGGTTGCCGTATGCTTGTTTATGGGGGGGTCATTGGCTGCCTGCGGCGGCCCTGGAGTTCAGAAAGATCCTGGCAGCCAAACCCTGCAGGATACACAGGAAGTCCAGGAAAACATCTTTGCCAGTGAAGAAGGAATCCAGGAAAGCCAAAAGAGCCAGACAATGACGGATGAAGAGTTGCTGGCTGCACTAGGCGACAATATTAATGTAGTAACAGACGATGCGTATGCAGAAACGGTAAAGGCATTTTTGGAAAGCACAGACGACTATGCCGGTAAGATTTACCAGCTGTCAGGCGCATTTGTAAAGGAAGGCGAAACTCCATATCTTACCAGCAATACCGGGGAAGACGCCGAGATCCGCATCCCTTTAAAGTGCCTGGTGGAGGAACCGCAGACAGGTTCAAAAGTCAGGGTTACTGGGATTGTCAACTATGGCGATGTGGATGGAGAGTCCGTGCCTGTTTTAGATGTGGCTGTCATAGAAATATTAGCCGAGTAAAGGAACAGGTTCCTGATAAAATAGGATGGAAGGAGATGGAAAGAAATGTTGAAGTATGAAACACCTGAATTTGAGTTAGTGCTGTTTGAAGCAGAGGATATTATTACAGACAGTCAGATTACTGATCCTAGTGATCCATTTAATCCAGATGAATGGTAAAGCAAAGTTTTATAGGCAAGGGCATCCCCCCTTGCCTTTTTTCTGCAAAAGGAGCAGTTTATGGGCAAAAGAAAAACAACAAAGAAAAAACAGGCGTCGCTGTATGTGCTGCCGATTGGCGTACTGCTGGCTATTGTGCCGCTTATCGTCCATTATCATGAATTTGAATCAGGATTAGAGCAATTTAATTGGTATGCAAAGGAAGGCACGGTAGGTGATGTGTTCTTATACTACAAATCTGCCATGATTACGCTGCTGTCTGCTATTATGTGTGCCCTCCTGTTGTTGCGTTTTAAAACGGATAAAGGGCTCTTTAAGCCTGGCAGGGGTTTTTATCCGCTTTTGGCTTATGCGGCCCTGACAGCGCTGTCAACCATTGTATCCCCATACCGGTACTTTGGTTTTCATGGATCATGGGAAATGTACGAGACACTGTGGGTCATCCTGGGGTATTGTATCATTGCATTTTATGCCTACCAGTGTATTAATTCAGCGGAAGATATCTCATACCTTATGAAATGGATTACAGCCGGGGTTGCCGTGATGCTTATCATAGGCATCCTTCAGGTATGTGGGCATGACATATTTCTCACTGGGTTTGGGAAAATGCTAATTACGGGAAAATGGGGGAGTGAAGACCAGATCAGCCTGGTTTTTGAAAAAGGCCGTGTGTTTATGACACTTTACAACCCCAACTATGTTGCGTCCTATTTTGCCCTTATGATTCCGGCAGAGGCTGCGCTTTTTATAAACGGCAAAACCTTGCGCAGCCGTATCTTATATGGCATAATGCTTGCCGCTTCCCTGGTTTGCCTGCTGGCGTCCGGAAATCGGAGCGGGATTGCTGCATTTGCAGTGACGGGCCTGTTTGCACTGGCCTTGCTCTGCCGCCAGGTACTCAAAGCATGGAAATTCGTCCTGCCAACAGTGGCTGCAGCAGTGGCAGTTATTGCCGTGTTTTTGGCAGGCAACAAGCTTATCCTGGAGAAGTTTGCCATGTTCTTTGCCCCTCCTGCATGGGAAGGGAACGCCATCTCAGAGATTAAGACGGGCGAAGAAGATGTGGCAATTACTTATAAGGGTGAGGTATTCCATCTGTCGTACAGTATAGATGAAGGAGAATACATACGGGTTGGCATGTATGATGGCAATGGGCAGGAAATCAGCAGCTCGCTAGATAAGCAGAACAACCTTTATACGGTTAATGACAGCCGTTTTCATGGATTTACAGTGAAAGCAGGTACCCTGGAAGGGGAAGTTTCGCTGCTCGTGCATGCAGACGGGCTGGACTGGTGCTTCAAAAAAGGGGAGGACGGCACTTATTACTATTACAATGAATTTGGCAGATGGGACAAGATCCGCCGTGCACCGCGCGTTGCCACAGAATTTTTGGAGGGCCGTTTTGAAGAGCGGGGTACTATCTGGTCAAAGACACTGCCGATGCTGAAAGACAGCTTGATCTTAGGGACTGGGGCAGACACCTATACTGTGTCATATCCACAGGACGATTATGTAGACAAGGCCTATAAAGGGACGGGGACGCAAATTGATGTAAAGCCTCATTCTTTCTACTTGCAGGTTGCCACGCAGAGCGGCATCCCAGCGTTAATTGCTGTACTGGCATTTTACCTGTGGTATTTCGTACAGAGTATAAGGCTGTATAGAAAAGCAGAATTTAAAGATAAAAAAGAAATTATTGGGGCAGGCCTGCTGTTTGCCACATTTACCTACATGCTCACCGCCATATTAAATGATTCTACTGTAGCGGTTGCGCCTATATTCTGGGCAATGGTAGGGATGGGGGCGGCAGTCAACAGGATGGTTATGGATACTTAATACCAAAAAGCAACAAAAAAGCCCGCGGGCGAATGCTCGCGGGTTTTTAGCCTTCGGTTTTAAGCTATAGTTCACAAATCCATTCCCTCCTGGAACAGGATCCGGGATATTATGACTTACTGCGGGTAACAGGACTTGAACCTGCACGGTCTCCCACCAGAACCTAAATCTGGCGCGTCTGCCAATTCCGCCATACCCGCAAATACCTTACTCATTATAAACATTTTTGCCTTGCTTGTCAAGCCCTAAATTAAAACCAGCTTGGAATCGGTAAGTGTATCCCCCTGGTATGTAAGCTTAAGCGAAAAAAAGCCTGCATCCTCCAAAAGCAGCCGCAGGAAAATCTTATCCCCTTCCCAAAGTGACAGGCCCCACAGCGCATCCTTTTGAATCCATTTTAAATCCCCTTCCCTGCATTCTGAAAGCGTTCCCTCAAACTCAGTTGCCGTGTAGAGGAAGATATATTCGCTTTCCCATCCTTCTGCAATAAAAGTCAGGATGCCACGGTAGCGGTAATTTAAAAGGGTAAGACCGGTTTCCTCCTTTACTTCGCGCAGCAGGCATTCTTCTGGCGTTTCATCTTCTTCAAACTTTCCGCCAACCCCTATCCATTTGCCCTCATTCACATCCTGGGATTTTTTGGTCCGGTGCATCATAAGGTAACAGCCGTTTTGTTCAATATAGCAAAGAGTTGTAAGATTCATTTGTGCATATCCTTTCATAAAGCCAGGTTTATTTGTGGAAAATGACCTTTTCAATATCTTTTTGCAGCCCAATCACCATCAGGTGCTCATTTGCTTTAAACGTATAGTCCGCGCCGGGCAGGATACGTGTATGGTCTCCATACTTCACGCCAATAATACTTAAATTATATTTAGCGCGGAAATTTAAATCCAGCACAGTTTTGCCAATCCATTTTGGATGAGGGGCAATTTCGTAAATGGAATATCCGTCGGCGAGGTTTATATAGTCAAATACATTATCCGCGCTTAAGCGCACGGCCAGCTTTGCGGCAACATCCCGATCCGGGAATATTACTTCATCGGCTCCGTTGCGCTGCAGGAATTTGGCGTGGATATCGCGGTTTGCTTTGCTGACAATATGTTTAGCGCCAAGGTCTTTTAAAAGGCTTGTAATCTCAAGGCTGCTTTGGAAATTACTGCCGATGCATACAATACATAAATCAAAATTGGAAACCCCCAGGCTTTCAAGCACCTTTACATTGGTACAGTCCCCGATTTTGGCGCTTGTTACATAAGGCAGTAAATCCTCTAAACGTTCTTCATACTGGTCTACAATCATAATTTCATTGTCTAGCCGGGATAGGTTCATACAAATGTGGGTGCCAAAGTGCCCCATTCCAATAATTAAAATAGATTTCATCATTACCTCCAGTTTAACCGATATTTATTTTTTCAACAGGCTGCATTACATGCGCAATCTTTTTCTTGTCTGTAAACGACATGGCAAATGAAAGGCTGCCAACGCGTCCTAAGTACATCAAAAGGATGATTATAAGCCGCGATACCGTATTTAACTGCGTAGTAAGCCCTGCCGTCATGCCTACCGTACTGATCGCGGAAAAAACTTCTACAAGGACATCCATGCCGTTAAAATTCTGAAGCCCGCACAGGATAACGGCAGAGCATAGGGCAAGCGTAAGATTGGTACAAAAGACAGCGGACGCTTTGCGCAGCGCTTCATCTTCAAGCCGCCTTCCAAATATATTATACCCAACCGTACGCGTCAGGTTTGCCTTAATATAAACAAAAAGTACGACTATGCTTGTTACTTTAACGCCGCCTGCCGTTGAACCGGGCGCGCCGCCAATAAACATCAGGATTACGGTAAAAAGTTTGCCCCCATCTGTTAAAGCAGCTACGTCAGTTGTGTTAAACCCGGCTGTCCTTGGCGTAACCGAGCAGAACAGGGAGCTTAAAATTTTATCCGTTACACCCATGCCTGAAAAAAGCCGGCTGCCTTCAATTAAATAAAAAATAAAGGCTCCGCCAAATACCAGAATTAGGGTAGCTGAAACGACAATTTTTGTGTGCAGGGAATATTTGCGGAAATGAAACCCGTGGTCATATAAATCATTCCAGACTATAAATCCAATCCCCCCAATAATAATTAACAGCATAATGGTAATAGACACAACCGGATGGCTGTAGTAGGCCGTCAGGGAAGAAAATGGCGAATAACGCCCCATCAAATCAAACCCTGCATTGCAAAATGCTGAGACGGAATGGAAAATACCATAATAAGAGCCCTGTAAAATGCCCATTTTGGGGATAAAGCAGGCCGACAGAATAGCTGCCCCTGCAAGCTCGAAGAACAAGGAGCCCAAAATGACCCGTTTTGTCAGGCGTACCATCCCGCGCAGTTCTATGACATTAAAGCTTTCCTGGATCAAACCGCGTTCCTTTAGCCCGATTTTTTTTCGAAGAAGCATAGAAACAGTAATGCCGATAGTGATAAACCCGAGCCCGCCAATCTGGATCAGGCACAAAATCACGGCCTGCCCAAAGAGCGTCCAATGTGTAAACGTATCTACAACAATCAGGCCAGTCACGCAAGTGGCGCTGGTCGCGGTAAATAGTGCGGATAAGAATGTGGTAGTTTCTCCCGGCTTTGTAGACCATGGGAGCAGTAATAATAGGGTTCCAATGAGTATAATGATAAAAAAGCCTCCGGCTATTAACTGCATACCGGAAAAGCGTTTGCTGACTGTTGCGAACATGGCGTATACCATCCTTTGCTTCCTGGAGTTTGCTTTGCATAATATTATAGGGTTCCTCTTGTTTTTTGTCTATATTTTTTTTGGAAGTTGTGATAGACTGATAATAGTTCTGCCTGCGTCTGGCAAAGCAGAATAAAATAAATATGAGAGAAAAGGAAGTGGGGATATGGACAGGCATGTGCCAAGGCCAGGAGAAAGATATATACATTTTAAAGGGAAACAATACCAGATTTTATGTATAGCATTCCATTCAGAGACGAAAGAGCAGATGGTAGTATATCAGGCTCTTTATGACGATTTTGCATGCTATGTAAGGCCGCTTTGGATGTTTATGGGCGCTGTTGACCGCGAAAAATATCCACAAGCAGAGCAAAAATACAGGTTTGAGCTGGTGGATCCGGCGCCACAGGCAGAGTGCAGCGTGGCGGGGGATTCTGTTTCAGCTGTGAAAGCAGATGAAAACATAGAGCAGGCAAATCCGGTTTTGCTGCAGTTTTTAGACGCGGATACCTTGGATGAAAAGTACAAAATCTTAAAGCTTCTGGAAAATACCGTTACGGATCGCCTGATTGATGATTTTGCGGTCGCGCTTGACTTGGTAATACCGGAAGGGAACCTTTATGATCGCTATTTACAGCTTTTAAACAGCGTGCGTACCATGCAGCGGTTTGAAAATAACCGTTTCCGATGAGCTTTCATTAATATATTTGATAATTCTTTTTTTCTTTTTAATATTAAATATTTATAGTGTGGTTGCCATATAGAGTAAGTTATGTTATACTGTGTAAGCAGCTTATGATATTTAAAAAAAGAAAAGGAGAAATGATATGAAAAAGCAATTTTTAAAATCAGCTCTTTGCCTTTCGCTTTCTGCTGCCGTGATATTTAGCGGAGCAGGCTCAGCATTGGCCCAAACAGCCGCGGCTGGCCAGCCAGACGCTGGGCCAGTGGAAGTAACCGGACTACAGGCAGACGTGTCTGGGATAGCAGAAGAGGGGACACAAGAAGCTGAAGGAGAAGCAGCCGTGGCAGAAGAAACGGAAGCATCCCAAACAGATTCTGAACCAGGGGATGCCGCGGCAGGCATTACAGCGGATGCATCTGCAGAAGAAAATACAGCAGATGTACAAGAAGATATCGACTCGCTTGGGGCTAAAATTGTAGCTCCATATAACCTGGCTGCCATTACAGGGCTTGCATACGATCCCGCTACGGGAATCGTGTCATGGGATAAAGTTGTGGGAGCGACTTCTTATCGCATCGAAATAGATGATGCAGCCGGAAATAATATATATTCCTCGACTACAGACAGGCTATATGTCCGGCTCGATAAGGAAGATTTTTCAGAAAACGCAGGATACCTGCTGAAAATAACTGCGAAGAACTATACGGAAATGTATCTGGTAGCGGATAATGTAGCATATTCAGACCGGAATAATTTTCAATACGACAGTTCTGTTGCCAAGACAGTAGGAGACGCTACCGTATATGCCCTTTATAAATATCCATGCACAGAGGCGCCGGCGCAGATTAGCACAATCATACGGTTTGCAACATCGCAGATCGTTTCGTCTTTGGCCGCCATTACATTTAAGGAAATAACGGGTTCGTATGCTGAGTTTTCTGTAACGCCTTCTGCAATCCAGTCTGGCGAGTATGTACAGTATGATTATGCGAATAATGAAGGGTTTAAATCAGACGGCGCAGAATTAGTATCGTCTTATGGCTCGCTGCATGAATCAGCCGGAGTAATCGGTACTATCCGGGTTCCATTATCTGATTTTACATCGGGGGACACCATTTATATCCGCGCGCGTGTATGTAACCCGAATTATGATTACAGCGCGGTACCGGGCCAGACATACGAGAACCGGTACAGCCAGTATGTAAAGCTTACCTACCAGATCCCGTCAGCAGCTATGAGGGATGTTTCTGTTGTCGTAACAGAGAATAGTATCCGTTTGAAACCGTCATGTGACGGAAGTGTAACTGGTTTTCAGTATCAGAGGAAAAACGGCAAGAAATGGACAGATCTGGCACAGCAATCGGATAATTATACAGATAAAGGCCTAAAGGGCGATACGAAATATACATACCGTGTCAGGGCATATGTATATAATAAAAAGGCGAATAAGACATTCTATACAGGCTGGAAAACAGTTAGCGCCTATACCTGGGGTTCTGCCTTAAACCTCAAAGGCTCTGCAGCCAGCGCTTCCTCTGTAAGCTTAAAATGGTCTAAAGTGGCCAAGGCAGAGGGTTATGAAATTTATCGTACGGACACAAGCAGCGGAACCTACAATATAGAAAAAGGGGATGGGGAAGAAGCATTCCAGAATGCAACGCTGGTCAAAACCATGAAAAAGCCCAAAAAGGCAGCCTTCAAAGATAATAAGCTGTCAAAAGGCATGACATATACCTATATTGTACGCGCATACCGTACTGTTAATAAGAACAAATACTATATCCAGGAAAGCATTAGTGTGCCGTTAACAGAGACGGAAGGGCTGGAAGTTTTAAATTCTTATTATACGGCAAAAGGGACCTATGTAGTAAATTGGAAGAAAATGACAGGTATTTCCGGATATAAAGTAGAAAAGCGTGATCCAAGGACTAACCAGTATGTGCCTTATAAGACATTAGGGAAAAGCAAAGCTTCTATTACTCTGCCTAACGTAGCGGCGGGGGCAGCAGCAGTGGAATACCGTATCCGTCCATAT
>OFGE01001275.1_pt1 | contig 22812 bp, 10 predicted proteins | sample 1521681 | NCBI WGS metagenome assembly OFGE01 (sample SAMEA3504093, study PRJEB24116) | mouse gut metagenome | biome: mouse gut; feature: mouse-associated habitat; material: faeces | place: Denmark | collected 2011
GGCAACTCCTGACATGATGGGTGTTGTGGGACGTCTCGGTAAGGTTCTGGGTCCCAAGGGCCTGATGCCCAACCCCAAGGCCGGCACTGTTACCATGGATGTGACAAAGGCCGTAAAGGATATCAAGGCAGGTAAGATTGAGTACAGGCTTGACAAGACCAATATCATCCATGTTCCCGTAGGAAAGGTTTCCTTTACGGACGAAGCCCTGCAGGAGAACTTTAACGCGCTGATGGAAGCCATCGTAAAAGCAAGACCCAGTGCAGTGAAGGGCCAGTTCCTCAGAAGCATCACACTGACCAGCACCATGGGACCTGGCGTGAAGGTAAATACAGCGAAATTCTAAGGCCGGCATGCTATCCGGCCCGGAGCTGAAAGGGCGGAGCGCCGCCAAAAGTAAAAATGCATGATATTTAGGGCTTGACTTGTGCCGGCTCTTTGTGATATGATGCATAAGGTTATGAAATCAGGCCGAAGACAGCAGGTGTGAGGAAGCGGTTGCGTTCCGAGCATAAATCCTGCCGAGGAGAAGAATGCAGCCGGTTGTGTATGTACCCGGGCAGGGGAATACGCCGGTGCCGACATTTGATGATAGTCCCTCCGGAGAGCAGGAGGGGACTCCGTCTGGGCTTGCTTAGAGGATTCCCCGGTGATCCGGAGGGTTTTCGCATAGTAGTAGAACTAAGATAAGGAGGTAAAGAAATGGCAAAGGTTGAATTGAAAAAACCTATTGTGGATGAAATTTCTGCCCATATCAAAGACGCACAGTCTGTTGTCCTGGTTGATTACTGCGGACTGACCGTTGAGCAGGATACGCAGCTGCGCAAGAACCTGCGTGAGGCGGGAATCACCTACAAGGTGTACAAGAATACCCTGATGAACTTTGCGTTCAAGGGGACACAGTTTGAAGGCCTGACACCGTATCTGGAAGGTCCCAATGCAGTGGCAATTTCCACCGAAGATGCAACTGCTCCTGCAAGACTGCTTTCCGAGTTTGCAAAGACTGCAGACAAGCTGGAGATCAAGGCCGGCGTTGTGGAAGGCACTGTGTATGATGCCAAGGGAATGGCATCCATCGCAAGCATTCCTTCCAGGGATGTGCTTATTTCCAGACTGCTGGGCAGCCTGCAGAGTCCGATTACGAACTTTGCACGCGTGATGAACCAGCTGGCAGAAAAAGGCGGCGCTTCTGCGTGTGAAGCGGCAGCGGAGCCGGCACCTGCAGAGTAATGGGGATCTGTAAATGTTAAAAAGTACCAGGGGAACCGCAGATGCGAGATTCCGGTAAAAATTAGAAAATGGAGGAACATAAAAATGGCTAAATTGACAGCTCAGGAACTGATTGAATCCATCAAAGAGATGACCGTATTAGAGTTGAATGAACTTGTAAAGGCTTGTGAAGAAGAATTCGGTGTATCTGCAGCAGCCGGTGTTGTAGTGGCAGCAGCAGGCCCTGCGGCAGAAGTGGAAGAGAAGACCGAATTTGACGTGGAACTGACCGAGGTTGGCGCCGAGAAGGTTAAGGTTATCAAGGCGGTACGTGAGATCACCGGTCTTGGCCTGAAGGAGGCAAAGGATACTGTTGAGGGCGCTCCCAAGGTAATCAAGGAAGGCATCAGCAAGGAAGAGGCAGAGGAAGCCAAGAAGAAGCTTGAAGAAGTAGGCGCTAAGGTTACTCTGAAGTAAGGCTGCCGCCGTCGGGACCATAGGACAATCCATGTTATAATGAAAAGACAGTTTTTGCAGGGGCAGGAACTGTCTTTTTGGTTACATGCCCCATGCAGGGGAAATGCCGCCGGGGGCAGGAAATATCCCTGCCCCGTCATATGGCGGACTGCCGTTTGATCCGGAACGCTGTAATTCCTAAGATTTTCTAAATTTAACTTGACCACTTTTCCAATTTGTGTTATTATGGAAAGTGCACTATTGTGCGATGCATTTAGCCTTTTAAATGCATTATGATGCCTGCTTCCCAGAATAAAGCAGTTTTTTTGCGTTATTCTGCGGCACGGAACAGCCTGTGCTGAACGGTGCGCCGGGTATTAATCAGAAAGAACGGGGTGAAATGTCAATGGAGAAAAACAGAATACGTCCAGTTGCCGGCACCAAAGTCATGCGTATGAGTTATGCGCGACAAAACGAGGTCTTGGAGATGCCAAATCTGCTTGAAGTCCAGAAGGATTCCTATCAGTGGTTCCTCAGCGAAGGATTGAAAGAAGCTTTTGACGATATCTCCCCCATCGCTGATTACAGCGGTTCTTTGAGTCTTGAGTTTGTTGACTTTGAACTGAGCAAGAATGATGTGAAATATTCTATCGAAGAATGTAAAGAGAGAGATGCCACTTATGCCGCACCCCTGACGGTGACGGTTCGTCTCTACAATAAAGAAAAAGAAGAGATCAGTGAACATAAGATTTTTATGGGCGACCTTCCCCTGATGACAGAGACCGGTACTTTCGTGATCAATGGAGCAGAGCGTGTAATTGTAAGCCAGCTGGTTCGTTCCCCGGGTATTTACTATGCCATCGGCCACGATAAGCTGGGCAAAAAGCTGTATTCCTGCACGGTGATTCCCAACCGCGGCGCCTGGCTGGAGTATGAGACAGATTCCAATGATGTGTTTTATGTGCGTGTGGACAGGACCCGTAAAGTGCCCGTGACAGTGCTGATCCGTGCCCTGGGTATCGGAACCAATGACGAAATCCGGGAAGTATTCGGAGACGAGCCGAAGATAGAGGCGAGCTTTACAAAGGACACTGCCGAGAACTATCAGGAAGGTCTGCTGGAACTGTATAAAAAGATCCGTCCCGGGGAGCCCCTGAGTGTGGAGAGTGCGGAAAGCCTGATCAACGCCATGTTTTTTGACCCCCGCAGATATGACCTGGCAAAAGTGGGACGTTATAAATTTAACAAAAAACTGGCGATGCGGAACCGGATCAGACATCAGATTCTGGCGGCCGATGTGGTGGATCCTTCCACAGGAGAGGTGCTGGCAGAGGCGGGTACAAAAGTGACCATGGAACTGGCAGATACCATTCAGAATGCGGCGGTTCCTTTTGTCTATATCCAGACGGAGGAGAAGAATGTAAAGGTTCTTTCCAATATGATGGTGGACCTTACCAGTTTTGTGGACTGTAATCCCCGTGACTTCGGGATTCATGAGAAAGTATATTATCCTGTGCTGGCCCAGATTCTGGAAGAGTTTTCCGATGATCCGGAAAAGCTTGCGCAGGCTATCAAAAAGAATGTGCATGAGCTAGTGCCGAAGCATGTGACGAAGGAGGATATTATTGCCTCCATCAATTACAATATGCATCTGGAATATGGTCTGGGCAATGATGACGATATCGACCATCTGGGCAACAGAAGGATCCGTTCGGTGGGGGAACTGCTTCAGAACCAGTACAGAATCGGCTTGTCCAGAATGGAGAGAGTGGTACGCGAGCGAATGACCACCCATGATGCGGACGAGACCTCCCCCCAGGCCCTGATCAACATCAAGCCGGTGACGGCGGCGGTGAAGGAGTTCTTCGGTTCCTCCCAGCTGTCCCAGTTTATGGACCAGAATAATCCTCTGGCCGAGCTGACTAACAAGAGACGTCTGTCAGCCCTGGGCCCCGGCGGTCTGTCCAGGGACCGCGCCGGATTTGAGGTTCGTGACGTGCATTATTCCCATTACGGGAGAATGTGCCCCATAGAGACCCCGGAAGGTCCTAATATCGGTCTGATCAATTATCTGGCAAGCTATGCAAGAATTAACGAATACGGGTTTATTGAGGCCCCTTATAGAAAGATAGATAAAACCGACCCCAGAAATCCGGTGGTCACCAATGATGTGGTATATATGACTGCGGACGAAGAGGACAACTATCATGTGGCCCAGGCAAGTGAGGCGCTGGATGCAGAGGGACATTTTGTCAGGAACACGGTTTCCGGCCGTTACCTGGATGAGACTTCCGAGTATCCCCGCTCCATGTTTGACTACATGGACGTGTCGCCCAGGATGGTGTTCTCCGTGGCTACGGCCCTGATTCCGTTCCTCCAGAATGACGATGCCAACCGTGCGCTGATGGGTTCCAACATGCAGCGTCAGGCAGTGCCTCTTCTGACAACGGAGGCGCCGGTGGTGGGTACCGGTATGGAACCCAAGGTTGCCGTGGACTCCGGTGTCTGCATAGTGGCAAAGAAGCCCGGAACCATTGACTATGTGTCCGCGGCTTTGATCAGAATGACTTATGACGATGGAGAGAAGGCAGAGTTTCATCTGACGAAATTCTCCCGGAGCAACCAGTCCAACTGCTATAATCAGAAGCCCATTGTATTCAAGGGAGATCATGTGGCTGCGGGCCAGGTGATTGCGGACGGTCCTTCCACCGCCATGGGCGAACTGGCGCTGGGCAAGAACCCTTTGATCGGATTCATGACATGGGAAGGATACAATTACGAGGATGCCGTTCTTCTGAGCGAGCGTCTGGTGCAGGATGATGTATATACTTCTGTCCATATTGAGGAATATGAGGCAGAAGCCCGGGATACCAAGCTGGGACCGGAAGAGGTTACCCGTGATATCCCGGGCGTCGGAGACGATGCTCTTAAGAATCTGGACGAGAGGGGTATCATCCGCATCGGCGCCGAAGTGCGCGCCGGGGATATCCTGGTCGGCAAGGTGACGCCGAAGGGCGAAACAGAGCTGACTGCTGAAGAGCGCCTTTTACGTGCGATTTTCGGGGAAAAGGCACGGGAAGTAAGGGATACATCTTTAAAGGTGCCGCATGGGGAATACGGGATTATTGTGGACGCCAAGGTATTTACCAGGGATAACGGCGATGAGCTTTCCCCCGGCGTTAATCAGGCAGTGCGGATTTATATAGCACAGAAGAGAAAGATTTCGGTCGGCGATAAGATGGCGGGGCGCCATGGGAACAAGGGTGTTGTTTCGCGTGTGCTTCCGGTCGAGGATATGCCGTTTTTACCAAACGGGCGCCCGTTAGATATTGTATTAAACCCGCTGGGCGTGCCATCCCGTATGAATATCGGGCAGGTTCTTGAGATCCATTTAAGCCTGGCGGCAAGGGCTCTTGGATTTAATATTGAGACGCCAGTATTTGACGGGGCAAAAGAAGACGATATTATGGATACCTTAGATCTTGCCAATGATTATGTCAATCTGGAATGGGAAGAGTTTGAGGCAAAATATAAAGAAGAATTACTGCCAGAAGTGATGCAGTACCTGTCAGACAACAGGGATCACAGGAAGGTCTGGAAGGGTGTGCCGCTGTCGCGTGATGGCAAGGTTAGGCTGCGCGACGGCAGGACAGGCGAGTATTTTGACAGCCCTGTTACAATTGGGCACATGCATTACCTGAAGCTGCACCATTTGGTAGACGACAAAATCCACGCGCGCTCCACAGGCCCGTATTCCTTAGTTACGCAGCAGCCGCTTGGCGGAAAAGCCCAGTTTGGCGGGCAGCGTTTTGGGGAAATGGAGGTCTGGGCGCTTGAGGCATATGGCGCATCCTATACATTACAGGAGATCCTGACCGTTAAATCCGATGATGTGGTAGGGCGTGTTAAGACGTATGAAGCGATTATTAAGGGCGACAATATTCCAGAGCCGGGTATCCCGGAATCCTTTAAGGTATTGCTCAAAGAGCTGCAGTCGCTTGGCCTGGATGTCATGGTGTTAGACGACGAGATGAACGAAGTAGAGCTAATGGAGACGAGCGAATATGGCAATACCGACTTAAATGCGATTATTGCCGGAGATAAGGATTTTGCATTTGAGGACAGCGAGTCCTTTGGCAAGATGGGATTCACGAAGCAGGAATTTGACGATGAGAACGAGGAATTGGTCGATGTGGAGGAAGATATCGAGCTTGACGAGGATGAGGAGGATGATTTCGACGACTTAGATTATGAGGACGATGAGATTCTTGAGGATGAATAAAAGGGATTAGAAGGGAGCGTCAGAAATGCCAGAAATAACAAAAAAAGAGACCTACCAGCCAATCGCATTTGATGCAATCAAAATCGGCTTAGCTTCCCCCGAAAAGATCAGGGAATGGTCCAGGGGGGAAGTTAAAAAACCGGAAACCATCAATTACAGGACACTAAAGCCCGAAAAGGACGGCCTGTTCTGCGAGAAGATTTTCGGGCCGAGCAAGGACTGGGAGTGCCACTGCGGCAAGTACAAAAAGATCCGCTACAAAGGCGTCGTCTGCGACCGCTGCGGAGTGGAAATTACAAAAGCAAGTGTCAGAAGGGAGCGGATGGGGCATATTGAGCTTGCCGCACCGGTTTCCCATATCTGGTACTTTAAAGGCATTCCAAGCCGTATGGGCCTGATCCTTGACCTTTCTCCAAGAACCTTAGAGAAAGTCCTTTACTTTGCCTCATATATCGTATTGGAGTCCGGCAATACCAACCTGACTTATAAACAGGTTTTGTCCGAAGCAGAATACCAGGAAGCCAGGGAGCAGTACGGGAATGCGTTCCGCGTCGGCATGGGTGCGGAATCTATTTTGGAGCTGCTGGAATCCATTGATTTGGAAAAGGATGCTGTGGAGCTGAAAGCGGAGCTTAAGGATGCCAGCGGGCAGAAGCGCGCACGCATTATAAAACGCCTGGAAGTCGTGGAAGCTTTCCGGGAGTCCGGCAACCGTCCGGAATGGATGATTATGACTGTAATTCCAGTGATCCCGCCCGATCTGCGCCCAATGGTGCAGCTAGACGGCGGCAGGTTCGCAACGTCCGATTTAAACGATTTGTACCGCCGGATTATAAACCGCAACAACCGTCTTCGCAGGCTTTTGGAGCTTGGTGCGCCTGATATCATTGTCCGTAATGAAAAGCGCATGCTACAGGAAGCTGTAGACGCGCTGATTGACAACGGGCGCAGGGGCAGGCCAGTTACAGGCCCCGGTAACCGGGCATTAAAGTCGTTGTCTGATATGTTAAAAGGAAAGAGCGGGCGTTTCCGCCAGAACCTGCTTGGGAAACGTGTAGACTATTCTGGACGTTCGGTTATTGTCGTAGGGCCGGAGCTAAAAATCTACCAGTGCGGGCTTCCCAAGGAAATGGCCATTGAGCTGTTTAAGCCGTTTGTAATGAAGGAGCTTGTGTCAAACGGCACAGCGCACAATATTAAGAGCGCAAAGAAGATGGTTGAGCGATTGCAGCCGGAGGTATGGGATGTCCTTGAAGAGGTCATAAAAGAACACCCTGTTATGCTAAACCGGGCCCCTACGCTGCACAGGCTTGGTATACAGGCATTTGAGCCCATCTTGGTAGAGGGTAAGGCAATTAAGCTTCATCCGCTTGTTTGTACGGCATACAACGCGGATTTTGACGGCGACCAGATGGCAGTGCATTTGCCGCTTTCCGTGGAAGCACAGGCGGAATGCCGTTTTATGCTGCTTTCCCCAAACAACCTCTTAAAGCCTTCAGACGGCGGCCCCGTGGCTGTCCCATCACAGGATATGGTACTCGGCATTTATTATCTGACACAGGAGAGGCCGGGGGTTTTAGGAGAAGGAAAGCATTTTAAAAATGTAAACGAAGCCATTTTAGCATATGAAAATAAAGCGCTGACGCTGCATTCCCATATAAGCGTCCGCATGAGCCGTAAGCTTGCAGACGGTACGGTGCAGACCGGGATTATCGAATCCTCGCTGGGGCGGTTTATTTTCAATGAAATTATTCCGCAGGATCTCGGGTTTGTAGACCGCAGCATCCCGGAAAACGCCTTAAAATTGGAAGTCGATTTCCATGTAGGCAAAAAACAGTTAAAGCAAATACTGGAAAAGGTCATCAACGTACACGGTGCGACAAAAACAGCAGAAGTGCTTGATGATATCAAATCCATTGGTTATAAATATTCAACCAGGGCTGCCATGACGGTATCTATTTCAGATATGACCGTACCGCCGCAGAAGCCCCAAATGATTGAGGAAGCGCAGAATACAGTAGATAAGATTATGCGCCAGTACAAGAGGGGGCTAATCACTGATGAAGAACGCTACAAAGAAGTCATCCAGACTTGGAAGGAGACGGATGACGAGCTGACAGAAGCGCTGTTAAGTGGTTTGGATCGGTACAACAACATCCATATGATGGCAGACTCCGGTGCGCGTGGTTCGGATAAACAGATCAAGCAGCTTGCTGGTATGCGAGGCCTAATGGCAGATACTACGGGGCGTACGATTGAGCTGCCGATTAAGTCTAATTTCCGTGAAGGCCTTGATGTACTTGAATATTTTATGTCTGCACATGGCGCAAGGAAAGGGCTTTCGGATACAGCGCTTAGAACCGCCGATTCCGGTTATCTGACCAGGCGTCTGGTTGACGTGTCCCAGGAGCTTATTGTCCATGAGTCCGACTGTGTCACCGATCCGGCAAAAGAGATACCGGGCATGTGGGTAACTGCCTTCATGGACGGCCGCGAAGAAATCGAAAGCTTACAAGAACGTATTACCGGGCGTTTTTCCTGTAATACCATCTGCGATAAAGACGGCAATGTTATTGTAAAAGCCAACCATATGATTACGCCGCGCCGTGCCGCAAAAGTCATGGCAGAGGGCGTAGATGAGAATGGACAGCCAATTGAAAAAGTCAAGATCCGTACCATTTTAACCTGCCGCTCCCATGTCGGGATTTGTGCAAAATGCTATGGTGCAAACATGGCGACTGGCCAGGCTGTACAGGTAGGTGAAGCCGTAGGCATCATTGCAGCCCAGTCTATTGGCGAACCGGGCACACAGCTTACTATGCGTACCTTCCACACAGGGGGTGTTGCTGGTGACGATATCACACAGGGCCTTCCCCGTGTCGAGGAAATTTTTGAAGCCAGAAAGCCGAAAGGCCTTGCAATTATTACGGAATTTGCAGGGGTTGCAGAATTGCGCGATACGAAAAAGAAACGTGAAGTCATTGTCACAAACCATGAAACAGGTGAGACAAAGACTTACCTAATCCCATACGGCTCCCGAATCAAAATTATGGACGGGGCAATACTAGAAGCCGGGGATGAGCTGACAGAAGGTTCCGTGAACCCGCATGATATTTTAAAGATCAAAGGCGTACGGGCCGTACAGGATTATATGCTGCAGGAAGTGCAGCGCGTTTACCGTCTGCAGGGTGTGGAAATTAACGATAAGCATATAGAAGTCATAGTACGGCAGATGCTAAAAAAGATCCGCATCGAAACAAATGGGGACTCCGAATTTTTACCGGGCACGCTGGTAGATATCCTGGATTTCGATGATGTTAATGAAAAGCTTGTAGAAGAAGGGCTAGAGCCGGCAGAAGGCAAACAGGTATTGCTCGGTATAACAAAAGCATCCCTTGCCACCAATTCATTCTTGTCAGCCGCATCGTTCCAGGAGACGACGAAGGTCTTGACAGAAGCAGCAATTAAGGGTAAAGTGGATCCGTTGATTGGATTAAAAGAAAATGTCATTATCGGTAAGCTGATTCCGGCAGGGACCGGCATGAAAAGGTATGGGGATTTGAAGCTGGATTCCGATCTGATGGATGAAGAATTCATAGAAATTGAAGAAGAGACAGAAGAATTTGCTGTTGAGGAGATTATGGAATAAGAAAGGGAAGCCGCTGCTTGATCGAAGATCAGGCAGCGGCTGCTTGTGGTTTTGTGGGATATCTCCCCCGCTCTTTTGAGTGGGGTACGGTATAAATATCAAAACAAGGAGGAAGAAAGATGATGAAAAAACTGTTTCAACAAACGCTGGCGATTACACTTGCTATGGGGATCCTGGCGTCAGGTATGCCGCCAGAGACAGCTTTGGCCAAGGAGGGGAAAGAAAAGCCGGTTTTAACGATTGCCTGCCTGTCTGATTTGCACAACCAGATGTCGTTGATTGAGGGCCCCGCAGAGAATGTAAGGCTCAGGGGCGTAGTAAAAAATACTCTCGAAACTATAAAAAAGGAAGAGGATATAGATATGATGATCCTCTGCGGCGACAACACCAGTGATTCAAAAGGCATTCCCAAGGAGAACTGAGAGAAGGTGCGCGAGCTTATCACTGCGTCGGCTAAGGATGTATTTCCGGATCCGGGCCATACCCCGATTCTTTGGGTAACTGGCAACCATGAATACGAGATTACAAGGGAATACAATGCAGGGGACTATTATACATATCCGATGAAAGATGACGTTGGGGAGCTGCCGGAAGAGGACAGCTTCTATGAAATGACATATGATGATGAATTTAACCTTCTGGCAGCTTATTATTATGAGCTGTATGGGTTCGATTTCCTTTGCCTAAATACGGGGAATTTTACATACAGCTACCCGGACGGGGCTGGCGAAGGCGACAAGGAGTATTGTAATTACCGTTATTCGCTGGAGTCCGTAGAGTGGATTGGCCGGAAACTGGAAGAGATTTATGAAAACGATCCCAACCGGGAGAAGACAGTGTTTTTTGTGTCCCATGTCCCGTTTAATGATTCCAACAGCATCAATAAAGGAAAGGGGCTGGACGAAAGCGACGCGGCAACAGTACTTTTGAAAATGACACTGGCCAAATACCCGAACCTGATTCAGCTTTACGGGCATGATCACGGCGGCAATGCCGCATTTATCCGCGAAGAAACTGCCCAGCGTGTAACACAGTATGATATAGAGGGCAATAAGATTACGGACGAGGTATATTCCCCGCTCTGGCAGGTTGAAAAGGTAAACGGCGGGTATACAGTCCAAAATGAGAAAGACGGCAAATACCTGGGTTATGCAGACAACAACCTAATGTTAAGTGATGAGCTTAAGATTTGCCAGATAGAACAGGCCGAAGGCGGATATTATATTACGACCGATAATACACAACGGCCTTATGTATACTTTAGCCCCACATCCAGAACCTTTTCGGCAAACAAGGACGCGTGTGTGTTAAAGCTGCTTGAGCATACAGGCGGGGAGGATGGCAGGCATTCTTTTACAGAGGCAGACGGGGTAATTGGGGACGGGCTTTATGCATTTGCAAAGACAGACGGAAGCCATGTTTACTTGATGACCGATCAGTCGAACGGCTCTCATGGGATTGACCTTAGAATGCTGTCTGCTATGGCAGGGGAAGATGATGCAGGCAATTTATTTTACCAGGAAATAATACAGAAAAGCCCAGGCTTTACCAGCAGTTTTGTAGGATCTATGCGGTATTATGCCAATGATATCAACTATCCGTCCAGCCCGGATGATTCTGATATTGTGCAGGCCTTAATGGTTTATGTTTATAAGGATCGGATTGAGCTGCATATGAAAAACTATGGAAAGTATGATTATTATGATGTTTCGCATGTGTTTAAGACGCAGCCCATTTTAATTAAGAAAGAGCCTGAACCGTATTATATTTACCGGAAGGTAAAGAACAATTATGCATATACGGTAGATTTGGAAGCGCTGCTAAAACAGTTAGAAGCGTTGACATTAGAGGGCTATACGGCGGAATCTGTGCGTGCGTTTACAGAGCAGCTTGGTGTTGTAAAGCGTGCGCTTAAATATCCTGAAGGGCTTACGCAAAGCATGGTAGATTATTATATCAGGAGGTTAAATTCTGTTAAGGCGGGGCTTACTTTGGCGGCTCAGATAACACAGCCGCAAAACCCTGCGCCGCCAGCTGTACAGCCACAGGTTAAGGCGCCAAAGCTTTCTAAGCTGGTATTAAAAGCATCAGCAAAAAAGAACGGCAAAGTGACGTTAAGCTGGAGAAAACGGGGAGGGGAGAATGGCTTTGAGCTTCAGATGAAAAAAACAAGGGCAAATTTAAGCGGCTTGCAAGGATTACAAATAAGCTGGGCGCGAAAACGGCGGCTGTGAAAAAGACAACGAAGAAGCTTGCAAAAGGAACCTATAAGTTTAAAGTGAGGTCTTATGCGGCGTACCAGGACGCTGCAGGCACAAAGAAAACTGTGTACAGCCCTTATTCTAAAATAGTTACAGTTAAAATAAAAAAATAAAAAGGCTTGGTATTAGCAATCTTATCTGCATAAAACCGGCCAGCGTTACCCGTTATCAGTCCTGTCTGGTACAGGAATCGTTTTTTTACTGGGATGGCATGAATAACAGCAATTTTATATATAAGGATGTGGGCGGGCTGATGGATATGGAGCCTGTCTGGGAAATGCCCCAAATCTTTTTCATGACAAACGGAACATCCTATGTTAAAATAAATACATCATATATAACTGCGATTGAAGCAGAGGATGGAGGTTCTATGAAACGAAGGCGAAGAAACAAAACATTGTTAAAGGCTTTTAGCCTGATCCTGTCATTCACCCTTTTCCTTACCGGAATTGGCATTACCCCATCAGGAGGCGATACGGTCAAAGCAGCTGATATCATTTCTATTACAGATGCAGAGGGCCTTGCGAAAATCGGCCGCGATCCCAATTATCCGATGGATGGCGATTACAGGCTTGCTGCAGACATTGACCTTAGCGGTACCGCAAGTTTTACACCGATTGGCGGGGCATCCGGCCCGGAGTATGCGCTTGTAAGCGGCGACCGCGTATTTTCCGGCACGTTTGACGGCGCAGGCCATGTTATTGACGGGCTGACCATTCAATACAACGGGAGTGGAAACGGCCAAAAGACAAATGCGTCTGGGCTGTTTGCTATGATCGGCAGCGATTCGCCTTCTGATTATGCCGAAGTAAAAAACATTATTTTTACAAACGTTTCTATTACACATACCCTTGGGCTTGGAGATACCGCCGGCACGCTTGCAGGGGATGTTAATGGCTATGTCAAAATAAGCAATATTGCAGTCTTAAGCGGAAGCATTGAGATCAGATATACAAACGACGGAGATCTGATTGGTGTCGGCGGCATTGTAGGGCAGACGCGGACGAATAGCAGCGCTGTGCAGATGTCGCATTTGTATAATGCTGCTTCCGTTACGGTAGATTCCCAAAATTTACCCCCATGGGAGCGGTGTGGAGGCATTATCGGGCGTATCCACCAGCAAGGTACTATTGGTTCGCTGTCTTCCTGCGTCAACGTTGGGGCAGTAACTTTTGGAGGGGTAAACGGCTATGCGATAAACGGCTACAGTTCTTCTATAGATGCAGCGGCAAATACGGCAAATATTTCAAATTGCTACTATATAGAAGGCAAAGGGAAAGATTTTGGCTCATCAAAAGGCGTTTCCGAAGAACAGCTTTCCAGCCAGGCTACCGTAAACGCGTTAGGCGAAGAATATTGGACACTCTCAAACGGCAAATTGATTCCCATTATCAGCGAAGGGAAGGTCGTTACGCCTATTCCCTCACCACAGTTTGCACAGGGGGATTCGGCTTCTTCGGTCACACAAAATTTTACGCTCCCGCTTTCCTTCACTTCAGAAGATGGAGAAGAAACCATTTCCTGGACAAGCGCGAATCCTGGGGTTATTTCCATTAACAGCCAGACAGGGGAAGCTAGTGTGCAGGGCGTGCTTTCCGATACCAGTGTTACATTAACGGCTGTGACCTCCGTTTCCGGGCGGACCAAAACTATTACGGTAACAGTGCGTTCCCAGTTAAAGCTTTCAATAGATAAAGAATACGCCAAGCCAGGCGTTGCAATGACAGCATCTGTCCAAAACGCCCCTGCGGGCACGGCATTTACCTATTCTTGGAAGTCAGGTAAATCTACTGTAAGCAGCACGGCTTCCTATACGCCCAAAACATCTGATTTAAACAAATTGTTAACCGTAAGCGCATCTTTAAACGGCTCTCCTGTCGGTGAGCTTAAGATTTATTGCAGCAAGCTTCCGGTTGTCTATATTGACACGGCAGACGGGCATGGCATTACCAGCAAAACAGATTATAAAGCAGCGCATATGCGCGTGCAGGGAAACGACATATTTAACAGCCAGACAACCACACTTTACGATGGCGATACTGAAATCCGTGGACGAGGGAACAGTACCTGGAATACCAGCTTTAACAAGCTTCCTTATAAGTTAAAGCTTGGCAGCAAGACAGATCTGTTTGGCTTTGGGAACAGCAAGCATTGGGCGCTTTTGGCGAATTATATGGACGAATCCCTGATCCGCAACACAACCTCATATGATCTGGCCGGGAAAATGGGCATTTCGCCCCATTTAAAATCTACGCATGTCGAGCTGGTGTTAAACGGTGTTTATGCTGGGAACTACCAGCTTGTGGGCAATGTCCGTATTGATTCAGGACGGGTTGAGATATTTGACTGGGAGGATCTTCCCGGTGATGTCGCCAAAGCAATCGGCAAAAAAGAAGGCATTTTGGGCGATGCACGCGACGCTTTTGAAGATTACTTAAACGAGAACATGCAGTGGATTACCAGCGGCAGCATAACCTACCAGAATAAAACCTACAAGGTCTCCGATTATTTTACAGATTTCCCCACAAATGAAGACGGCAGCCTGAATGTTTCCGGAGGATTTTTGTTTGAGCTGGATGAGTATTACGACGAGGTTTCTAAATTTCGTACCGATAAAGGGCTTCCTATGATGTTTAAAAGCCCGGAATTTATTCAGACAAACAATACCCTGATGCAGTCTGCAAAAGACTTTATCCAGGCAGTAGAAGACAGTGTATGGTCTTCCGATTTTTATACCGTCTATGACGGGGGGCGCAAGCATTATACGGATCTGGTTGATCTGGATTCCCTTGTCAATTACCTGATTATAAATGAGTTTTACTGGAATACAGAAACAATGAAAAAGAGTACCTTCATGTACAAGGATTTAGACAGTAAGCTTGTAATCGGGCCCCTGTGGGATATGGACTGGACCTCCAACAGCAGGGTGAGCGCGGGGGAAACAAACAGGCCCTATGATTGGATGATTAAAAGCTGCGGTGCAGCGACAGAAACCCAGCGGAACTCCTGGTACCTTGCACTGGCCAAGGATCCATACTTTGTCCAGAGGATGTATGAGTGCTACACTAAAAACAGGCAGAATTTTGAGGATATTGTAAAGAGGGATGGCATTATTGATCAGGATATCGAATATCTGAGGGAATCTGGAGAAGCAAATTATAATGCAGGGTACATGATGAACCGTTATCCATTTGTAGATGAGGCAGAACGTCTCCGGACATTTTTGAAAACCCGTCTGGGATGGATGGATCAGCAGTTTGCATCCTTACAAACTCTGATTGGCTCTTTAGGCTTGTATAAAGCTTCTGGCCAGGTTAGTGTAACAGCGGATACAAGTGGTAGCGCATCGACCGTTTATACCGCTTCCATTACAAACAGCTCCGCAAAGAAAGCTGGTTTTTATATTAATGGCATCCTGGCGGGCACGGCGGATGTATCTGGCTCCAAAGCAGTCCTTACAGCATCGGACGAATACCTCCGGAAAGAAAACGGGGCGGTAAATATCGTACAGGTAAGAGCCATGGACGCATCTGGTGCATTGCTCCAAAGCGGAAGCATTAATAATTATACTTCGTTTACAAAAGATATAACGGCAGATGCGCTGACAGGTACCGTTACAATCCGCGGGAATGCACGGGTTGGCTCTGCCTTAAAAGCAGAGGTGACGGACTCTAATTATACAGGGGCCCTTTCCTATCAGTGGTTTGCAGACGGCAGCGCCATCACAGGGGCTAATGCTGACAGCTATGTTTTAACAGAAAAGGAAGAGGGTAAACGCATAACGGTAGAAGTGACTTGCTCCATAGAAAACGGGAAGCTGATAAGTAAAGCGACAGAACCAGTTGTGAAGCCTGATGTAAAAAATGACCACATCCTTATCCACCAGGTTTACGGGGGAGGGAAAAATGATGGTACCCCGGTATCGCACAGCTTTATTGAATTGTATAACCCGACAGATAGCGCAATCAGCCTGGAGGGTTATTCACTGGGCTACCTTTCCGGAGGGAAAAACGGCCCGGCGGCAGAAGAAGTAAGGCTGCAGCTTTCAGGCAAGGAAATCCCGGCCCGTACCTCTTACCTGATCCGTTGTGAAGCGCAGGATGATTCTACGCCGGAGCTTATCACACTGCGTATTGAAGAGTTTGATCAGGAATGGACACAAAGCATTGACAACAAGCGCTACCGTCTGGTTTTGTATGCAGGGGATCAAATTATTGACGGCGTATCCGTCAACGAAGGCGATGTTGAAGGGCTGGCGCTTGCGGATGGAACAATCAGCAAACAAAAGGCAATCCGCAGAAAGGCATTTGCCGATACAGACAATAATATGGCGGATTTTGAAGTAGTCAGCTATCAGGGCGCAGACGCTGCAACGGTAGAGGCGAACCGTCCCAGAAGCCTTGCGGACGGTGAATGGGGAGCCAAAGAACCCCCGGATCCGAACGATGTTGAGCTTTATGGTACACTATCAATCCGTGGGAATGCGATTTTAGGTGCAATACTGTATGCAGACGAAGCCACCAACAACACCGGGGAGCTTTCTTACCAGTGGAATGCCGGCAATTCGCCAATTCCTGGAGCAAACGGGCAATTTTATACGGTCGGCAGCCCCTGCTTAGGCAAACAGATTTCTGTAACTATAACCAGCAGCAAAGAAACTGGAAGCATGACGGCTACTATGGACAGCAGTGTTCGGGAAATAGAAGCACAAAATAGCCATCTGATTATCCATCAGGTTTATGGAGGCGGAGGAAAGGGAGGCACGCCCATATCCCATAGTTTTATTGAGCTTTATAATCCAACTCCAAGGGATATCAGTTTAGAAGGCTATAGTATTGAATATGAGTCGAATGGAAATACGGCAAAGCTTTTACTTTCCGGAACGATCCCTTCCGGAACGTCTTACCTGATACAGGGCGCGCAGGAAGAGGATGGGGGAAGCGTTTTCACCCTGCCTGTCCCCGACTGCACCTGGGATATGGAAATTGCTAATAAGCGTTACCGGATTGTGCTTAAAAACGGCGATACACAGGTTGATGCCGTGTCGGTCAATGAAGCTTCGGCCGAAGGCGCGCCGCTTGTTAATCCGGAAGGCGATGAAATTATTTCTAAGAATAAGTCCATCCGCAGGATTAGTTTTATTGATACGGATGACAACGCCATGGATTTTGAGGTGTTGAATTATAGTAAGCTCCCGCTAGAGCTTGTGTCAAAGGTGGTTCCACGGTGTACTGCAGACGGTGCATGGGGCCTTACAATAAAACCAATAAAGCCGGATGAAGAGCTGGTAAAAAGATTAACGGGTGCAATTGCAGAAGCAGAGGGAAAGGATAAAGGCAAGTATACTGAAGATTCGTATGCTAAGCTGGCAAGTGAACTTGCTAGTGCGAAGGATGTACTGGGAAGGCAGGATGTAACATCAGAAGAGCTGCAGGAGGCGCTAGTTAATTTACAGCAGGCTATTGCGGGGCTTATAGAAAGGCCGGTTAATCCGCCGGCAGGTAATTCAGATCAAAACCAGACCCAGAACCCAGGAGGGTCAACGGAACCAGTACCGGAGAAAAAGCTGCCGGAAAAAGGAAGTAAAGTCCGCGTAGGGAAGGCATGGTACCAGGTTACAAAATCGGCGGAGTCAGGCGGTACGGTTTCTTATTTGAAACCGGCTGCAAAAAATTACCAGAATATTAAAGTTCCGGCAACGGTAGAGATTGAAGGGGTTGCCTTTAAAGTTACAGCGATTTCTGCTAAGGCTATGAAGGGGAATAAAAAACTGGCATCTGTCACGGTGGGTAAGAATGTTGCGTCTATTGGGGTATCGGCTTTTGAAGGCTGCGGTAAGCTAAAGAAGATTACTGTAAAGTCTGCGGTGCTTAAAAAGGTCGGCAAGAATGCGCTTAAGGGCGTTAATAATAGATGTAAAATTAAAGTGCCGAAGAAGATGTTAAAGAAGTATAAGGATTTGTGGAAGAAGAAAGGGCAAAAGCCGGGGGTTACTGTTGTAAAGTAATGGTTTTTGTTGGGGTTAAGCCCCAGATGGCGGAAGGGCGCTGTCTGGGGCTTGTTTTTTGATGGGGTGAAGGGGGCGATGCGGGGAGTGGGGCATTATTTACGCCAGATAGCATGTGGGAAGTTTTTTGCAAGTGTTTGTTGTGGTAGTGTAAATTTTTTTAGAAAAATGGAAATAGTACTGGACAAATTGGATATGTTGTGATATTATAATTGAGCATGTTTGAGGAAGTATGTGATGACGGCGTGTGGCTCAGCTTGGTAGAGCGCTACGTTCGGGACGTAGAAGTCGCAGGTTCAAATCCTGTCACGCCGATTTTTAAGAGGAAAATGAAAGTAGCTTAGACACTATGGTTTGCGGTGTTTGAGCTATTTTTTGTTTGCATTTTATGGCCAGTGGGCGGTTGGCTATACTTTGGCGAAAGGTAAGGTTATGGATGGCCAGCAGGGGTTGGTGGGGAATAGCTGGATGTAATGGGAAAGGATGGCGGGTATAAAGTAAATCGGCGTATTGTAAAAAGGGCTATCGGGAATTGATGCAGAGCTACAATATATGGTTATGGATCTATATATTGTGCTTTTGCTGTTATTCCCGATAGCCTTTTGTGCTTTCATTTCTAATTGCGTTTCATAAAGTATGCAACTCTGCGAATACGCTTTTCTTCATAATTATAGCTATTTTACAAAAAATATGCGGAAATGTCAATATAAGCGGTGCGTATTTCTGGTGTGCTGTATCTAATTTTCTATTTTATGTTCAGTTTTTTTTTGTTTTTCTAAAAGTAAAAATTTTTTACTGTTGCTTTTTTCTATTAGCCGTCAAAATAATAGTCAATGTAAAACGGAAAGGCTTCGGTTATACAGGTTACAAAAAAGGAGGAAATTGCAATGGCAAGAAGAGGAGAAAACATTTACAAACGGAAAGACGGCAGATGGGAGGGGAGGTATATTAAGGGGCGCACAGATGCTGGAAAGGCAGTGTATGGCTATATCTATGCGCACACATATAAAGAAGCTCAAAAAAAGCTTTTATGTGCCCGGCAGGCGGGGGATATTTTAGAAAAGAAAAGCCAGGTACAGCAGGAAGAGAAATTTCAAGCATTAGCGGAACATTGGTTTTGCAATATCAGGCCGATGATCAAGGAATCTACTTATATGAAATACCGCAACCTTTGGAAATTTTATATCCAGCCCAAGTTTGGGGAGCTTGGCCTGTCGCAAATAACGCAGCGGATGCTGCAGGATTTTGGCAGGGAATTGCTTGTGTCTGGCGGAAATAGAGGGACAGGCCTGTCTGCAAAGACGGTGTCGGATACGATGTGCCTGTTCCGTAGTATATTCCGGTTTGGCTCTGCAAACGGGATTCCGTTTCCATGTGATATGAGGGCTTTAACAGCTGGGCAGCCAGCTAAGGAAATGCGTGTGTTTAGCCTGGAAGAACAACAAGCGCTATGCAGCCGGATCTATTCGGATTTGTGTATGCCCAATGTGGGGATATTGGTTTGTTTGTTCACCGGAATACGGGTCGGGGAGTTGTGCGCCTTGAAGTGGGAGGATATTTCGTTTTCAGAAAAGACCTTGTATGTCCACCAGACTATGCAGCGCATACAAATAGAAAATAAGGGGGAGACAGAGGGCATTGCAAGGACAAAGGTTATTGTCACAACGCCTAAAAGCCAGCATTCCGTACGGACTATCCCGCTTCCGGATGAATTATTAACCATTTTAAAATCTGTATCTAATTCTGGTTTGGGTTATTTTTTGACAGGCAGTGAAACAAAATGGATGGAACCACGTACGATGCAGAACCATTTTAAACGCCTTTTAAAAAATTGTACTGTAAAAGACGCCAACTACCATGCGCTTCGGCATACATTTGCGACACGGTGTATTGAAATGGGGTTTGATATTAAAAGCCTGAGTGAAATTTTAGGGCATGCTACGGTTACGATTACGATGAACCGCTATGTCCATCCGTCCATGCAGTTAAAACGGGAAAATATGCAAAGGCTCTCTGGAATGCTGGCTCCAATAGAATGAGCGCATGACAAAATGATTCGCCGTCAAAAATATGGTCAGCTTCGCCATACAGGAAAAAAGATAAAGAGGAAACAGTATATTTTCGCAGAGTTGCATACTCTGCGAAAATGTTAAATGGGGGAATAGATATATGGAGGGCTGTCTTAGGCTGGCGGAATGCTGGCTGGATATGGAAGCAAAGGAGCGGGAAAGGCTTGTCTGGCAATGCCCAAATATTGTTGTGCTTTGTATAGATTCTTATGGCAGGCAGCAGCAGAAGGGGCGTTTTTATCATCAGTATATGGCCGGGCCTGTTTGTTTTTCCAGCTTGATTGCAGCTTTCAAGCAGATGGATGACTTTTATGATGAAATTGCATTCCCATACCCGTCTGTGCGAATGCGGAGTTTTTTTGTAGACCGCAATGCGGTGGGGCAGGTACTTACAGAAGGGCAAAAACAAATGGAATATAAGCGAAAGGACAGGGTCAAAATGGAGACATTTCATGATGTGGCAGGCCACAGGGGGGATGACGCTACATTTGTCATCCGCGTACAGTACAGGCAGCATGCAAGCTGGCAGGGGGAAGTTACCTGGATAGACGGGCAGAAAAAAGAGTATTTCAGGAGTGCGTTGGAATTGGTTAGGCTGATTGACGGGGCGCTTTGTGAAAAAGGTGAGGCCGCTGGCAGGTGAAGGGTGAAGGATGCAGGTAAAAAGGGGGCGCCAATAAAGGCATATGGAAGAGAAGAAGGAAGTTTATTTTAATCTACTGGGTTCGTTTTCGTATATCCCTCAGGATATTTTCGGTTCTTTTGAAGGAGAGGGTGTGGCAGTTTCTAAAAAAGCCGGAAAAAAGACACTGTCGGTTTTACAATACCTAATTGTAAATTATGCAAGGCATATATCGTCGGAAGAGCTGATAGACGTATTCTGGGCTGAGCATAAGAGCTGTGATCCGGCAAATGCATTGCGCAATATGCTTTATAAAATCCGGAGCCTTTTAAAGGAATTGTTTCCAAAGCATGATTATATACTACAGACGCTTCCGGGCTGTTATGCCTGGGATGCAGAAATCTGCATTAAACTGGACACGGAGGAATTTGAACATGCGTGTTTAAAAGCGAGGGAACGCTCTGGTAAGGATAGTATGGAGTTTCTCAGGCAGGCAGTTTTTTTGTATAAAGTTGAATAGCCTTTTGGATCTGGAAGATTGTCCCGGGAACCCATTGCCGCTTGTTTTCCCAGTAAGTGGGGACATTGACGTCATCGCGCTTTTCCGTATCCAAATCCTCTTCCGGGAGGGCCATACTTGGCAGGGGAGACTGATTTGGCAGGACGAAGGGCAGGAAGCGGTGTTTCAAAGCGGCATTGAACTGATTCAATTGCTGGATGAGATTATGGCAGAATAAAGGGATAACAGGCATGTTTCAAATATACAAAATAGGACGATGGGAGGAATACCGTTGAAATTGTCGAATAATAAAAGGTTTTCAGGAAAAAAGAAAAATGGGTACATCCGGCGGCTGATAGCAATAGCGCTTGTCATTGCTTTTGCTACGTGTTCATTTAGCGGGGATTTAAGGGCCAGCAGCGAAGGCGTCAGGCAGGACGGGGCGTCTGCAGAAGAAGGCCTACAGCAGGATGGCATCGATGCGGCGGAAGAAGGCTTACAGCAGGATGGCATGGATACGGCGGCGGAAGAAGGCCTGCAGCAAGACACCGTGCAGGCAGCTTCAGAAGAAAACATACATCAGGATAGCGAAGATACAGAAACGGAGCCTGCGGATTTGCAAGATCCGGTATCCTTGGAAGGGGATATGGCGGCAGCTAATGCCCCTGGAGCTGTGCAAAAGGCCAGGAAGGCAGCTCGTGCGGCAGAGACGCCGGATGCCGGGGCGCAGGCGTTTACCTATGATATCCGTTATGTAAACCAGAATGACAGATATGATGTGGTAATGACTTCGGACGATAATTTAAAATATCAGATTACATATCATACACAGCAGCAATATGAGCCTGGAGAGGTTATGCTTAGGATTCCGGCAAAGCTGGTAGATAAAAGGGGGACAGTAGGGGGAGCCATAACGCTTGGTGAAGATAATGCAAGCGATATAGCAACTCCTATGCTGGCATCTGTGGGCAAGGATTTTCTGGATCACCCGGCTTATGATGCGGATGGATGCATTGCAGGCTCCATAAAAGTCTCCGGAACATCCTTCAATTGTTATTTAGACGGAGAAGATTTGGTCTTTTTTAATTATAAGACGTTAGCAAAAGGCACGAACGGTGCATGGCAGGTGCTGTACAGGGATATCAGGCTAATGGATATTACGGACGGGGCCGGGTGGACGCTTAAGCCTTTAGTGTCTATAAGGAAAAGGACGGTTCAAATTGTGCCGCCTGAGGAACCAGATAAGCCAGGGACAGAATCAATAAGCTGGAGTGACTGGGTATCCTTGGAAGGGGGCGCCAGCCTGACGGGGCGTATTGATTCTTCTGTGTCTATTACAAATGTAACTAAGATGCCTTTTGCGGCGCAAGGGCGCAGCTATACCCCAGAGTTATATACAAAAAATCAGGTTGAGCAGTATATTACAGGAAGCCTGCCGGATGATATGGAAGTGAATGACTACCGTTTTGTTGTTTGGGATGTTAACGTAAGCGGAAAAGCAAACCAGATGTGGAGACTTTTTTTTACAGATACAAGCAGCCCGAAGGGCGATGGCCAGGCAGATGGAAGTGAAGGGCAGCACAACAGGGGGATCGTAGTAAGGTATAAAGATAATTCTGCGACCCTTAGGGGCTCTGATAAGCTGCCCATAAACGGTGCTGTGATATCTTCTTCGGCAGATACTAGTACTCCATCCGGCCAGTTTTTAGAGTTTACATTCCTGTCAAATATTGTTATATTTTATGAAAAAAGGTATTT
>OFGE01001276.1_pt1 | contig 22806 bp, 18 predicted proteins | sample 1521681 | NCBI WGS metagenome assembly OFGE01 (sample SAMEA3504093, study PRJEB24116) | mouse gut metagenome | biome: mouse gut; feature: mouse-associated habitat; material: faeces | place: Denmark | collected 2011
GTGCCGCCGGTGCCGGTGCCGCCGGTGCCGGTGCCGCCGGTGCCGGTGCCGCCGGTGCCGCCGCCGGTCTCAGTACTTGGTCGTCCTGTTCCAATACCTGTTCCACTCAAGTCGGAAGGAATCTTATCATAGTCACCAAGCTGCTCGCAAATATACATTTTCACAGGGAAAGCTCTTTTTGCAAGATCATTGGTTAGATAATTAAACACATGATTGCGTAAGAAGTCAACATAGAAGGGGATGTCAGCCTCCTTTACCGGAACGTAGTCCTGAAGTTTATCGGTTCCCAACGATGTCCATCTACGATTTAGATCGGCTGAGGTAATATCTTTATATATTATGAATATACCATAATCATCATATATGCTCTTGATTTCATGGTCAAAATCATTATCGCCCTGAGGAAACTCGAAACGAAGCACCGAATAGTTACCGGTAGGATCGAGGGCTTCTTCATCACTGTTGCAGGCTGTCAATGAAAGTAAGCCAAGTGTTGTATAAAGAATAGTCCTTTTCATGACTGTCGTTATTTATTCAATTTATTTATTGATATTTACGCCGGGACGTGAGCCAGAATCCATAGGATTCTGCTCAAGATCGGGGTTGAGCTCTATAGAAGTTCGCGGGATAGGGAGTGTGTAGGCATTGTCGCCTGCCTTGAGTGTGTACTCAACATCAGTCTCCCCATCCACGTGCCATACGTGCTTGATTTCAGGCATACCCCAACGGCGGATGTCGAACCACCGGTGACCCTCGTAGCAAAGCTCACGGCGACGTTCTGCACGTATGAACTCACGCGCTGCATCCTGTGACATCGATGGAGTAGGCTTAAAATCCTCCGGCTTGAAACGGTTTTTACGCATCAGATCCACCTTGGCAAAGACACCGGAGATATCTTCGTTAAGCTCAATCTTAGCCTCTGCATAGTTGAGATAAGCCTCCGACAGACGGAAACTTCTACCGAAGTTATCACTTCCTGAACCGAGATTATTGTTCTGGCTGTTAAGGCTGATCTTGCCCAAAGGAAGAGTCTGCCAGTTTCGGGGATAGTTATCCTGCTGTTTGGTGGTAGCGATATAAAAATCTTTACGAAGGTCGGTATCCTCATAGGAATCCAAAAGATCCTGGGATGCTATGAAACAAGGTGTTCCGTTTTTAGGAGTATCGAAAAGCCAGAAAGCGACATCCGCTGTATTTCCAAAGGGCATAATCACCTCCGGCGACGAATTATAGCTCTGGTAATTCATGTAATAGATTCGTGACTGTGCATTGGGATTCATTCGAGGCACGTCATTCACATTGATGAACTTGAAATTACTGTTATTCATGACCTTCTCGGCATATAAAGCAGCCTTTGCCCAGTTCTCCATATAAAGATATACACGTGAGAGCACGAGCTGAACCATAGGGAGACTGGTGCGGAAATTCGACTTCCACTGCATGTCCGCAGGGAGAGACTCATAAAGTTCCTCAGCAGCTTTAAGATCCGACAAAACCTGATCATACACATCTCCGACTGTGTTGCGGCGTATACCAGCTTCTTCGATATTGGAAGTCAATTTCAAGGGTACACCAAGAGACTCAGGACCACCCGGTGAGTTGTAGGGTTTGCCGAATATGTTGACCAGCTGAAAATAATAGTAACCGCGCAGGGCATGAGCCTGAGCAAGTATATTATTTATTTCTTCCTGAGAGTCGTTGGCCTGACCTATGTAGTCAAGAATAGCATTACAACCGAGGATCAGAGAATAATATGCCTTGTACTGGTTGACATTGTGGGAAGGATAAATGACGTAAAGCTGGTCCCACATGTTAGGTTGCCACGTAAAGACAATCTGCATGGCTGACAACTTATTCTCAAAATAATTATCATAAGTCTGATATGGCGCAAACGCAATGTCATCGTCCATCAGATGGAGAAATCCATCCAATGTATTTGCGATATCCTTACGCGGATATGCCTGTCCGAGCAACAGTTCGTTGAGCGATTCCGCATCCTTAGGGACATATTCGCTCGTGGCTTTGGGGTCAAGGAAATCTCCGCAGGAGCTTATCGCCGCCGCCATCATCCCGACTGCCAAATACTTTATATATGTTTTCATAATTATATTCAATAATGTTATGATGGATTAGAAACTAACGTTCAGACCGAACGAATACATGTGGGGCATTCTGCTTGAACCAAGCTCCGGGTCATAGCCATTCCACTTACTGTCGGCGATAACAAAGAGATTGCTGACATTTGCCGAAACACTCAGGCTCTGTGCACCGAATTTGTTGCACCATGCAGTGGGGAGATAGTAGGATAGGCTTATATTATTGCAACGCAGGAATGAGCTGTCAACGACACGAACATCCGAACTTGCCCACAATGAGTATATGTTCTGCATTATATCGCTATTAGGCAATTGTATCTTGGGCTGGCGTCCGGGTTCCGACACAGTCCATAATGCAGGAATGTTAGTGTGATATTCATCACCTGGCTGCTTCCAGCGGTCATTAAGAGTCTTTGAAAGGTTGTCGTAAGGAGAAGGGAGACGTCCGTCGGTATCAAAACTTGAATATGGGTTGGGAAGACGCTTGTGTCCGCCAAGCAAAGCCGAGAACGATGTGGACAAGGAGATGCCCTTATAGCGTAGACGGGTATTGAATCCTCCGGTAAAGTATGCATCCCTCTCTCCTGAGTATACAAGGAATGTAGTGGGATCAAGATCCACATTGACAGGACCTTCGAAATCAAGCATATTGAACGTGGGATAACCCTCCGAGCTAAGACCGGCAAACGAATAGGACCAGAATCCTGACAGTGGATAACCCTCTTTAAGAGGTTTGCCACCTGCAAGATACTCCTGAGTGGTAGGCTTATTGGCTCTCAATATATTCTCAGGAGTCTCGGAACGGTTCCAGTTCTTTGACATATTGAAACCGATTGTCCAAGCAAAATCCTTATTGGAGATCGGAGTATAGTTGACCGTCATCTCAACTCCATGATTATGAATCAATCCGCCATTAAGATTCATACTTCCTCTACCATATTCCTCGGATATTTTTTGGCTGGTCAACGCATTTGACGAGCGAGTGTAATATTCAAGGTTCATCGTCACTTTGCTGAACAACTGGAGATCAAGACCGAAGTTCCAGCTCTTGGTGCTCTCCCATTTCAGGTAAGGATTGGGAAGCGAAGAGATGGTGGATACAAACTGATTGTAAAAGTGCGTGTAGCCACCGTAAGAAGCCAGCAGTTCCGGGCTTACCGAATTCACCACATTACCCTGTATACCGTAAGTGGTACGCAGGTTGAGCTGATTGAGCCACCACAGGTTTTCCTTGATGAAATTCTCCTGTGCTATACGCCATGAGAAACCGAACGAGTAAGTGGGATTGAACCTGTTGTTGGTGTCCTGACCGAAACGGTTGGAGGCATCCCAACGGAAATTGGCATTAAGCACATAGCGATTGTCGTATGAGTAGGCAAGCACACTGAACAATGACAGATAATTGTCGGTACGCTCGTAAGAATTCCAACCGCTTCCGGCACGCAGATAGCTGTCCATGATACCCCATTCAGGCATAGAGCCGCCTACAAGCTGTCCGGGAGGTGGAGGCATAATAATAGTCTGACCGCGCTCGGGTATGTAACCCCATACAGTGTTGGTGTTGCTCTTGTTCTTGACGGAACGCATCTCGAATCCTGCAAGACCGTTCAGACGGTGTTTCTGATCAAACACCTGTGAGTACTGTAGCTTATGGGTCATCGAATAGCTCGTACTTGTAGAGCTTGTGGTGGAGAGCTGGCCGCCACGAGGCAGGAGTGCTTCCTTGTATTTGGTAGAGCCATACTCTTCTGTGCCCGCAGGATAGCCACGGAAATTCTTTTCTATATAAGAGGCGTTTTCTCCTATATATGACTCAGTGTTATTGGTTGACTGGTTGATACTGCCCACGAACTGATATGACAGGACCTCCAAAATCTTGTAGCTTGCGTTTACCGATGTCGAGAAGGTCTTATTCTGATTATTGGAATAAGTGTTGGCAAGCTCGTTTAATATGTTATAGCCATAAAGACGCTGCTTGTCTACACCATAGGGATATGAATAAGTGTTCTGGTAATAAGCAAGAGTGCCATCCTCGTTGTAAGCAGGCAGAGCGCGGCTTGTGTTAAGAGCGTAACTCTGAGGATTGGCTCCGCCGGCATAACCGTCGGAATTACGCACCGAACCGTTCATATTTACGTCGACACGCAGACGCTTGCTGAAGTCGATACCCACATTAAGGCGTGATGTGATCTGGTCCTGGTCATTGCCGATCTCGACACCTTTGTCATTGGAATAACCGAACGACGCATTGTAAGTGACCTTGGATGTTCCGCCCGAAATACTGAGGTTATGGTTGTTTGACACCGATGTGCGTGTGAGCAGATCAAGCCAGTCGGTATTGACTGTCTCAAGACGCTGCATATGGTGGGCAAACTGGTCAGCAGTTATCAGACGGTCATTGAACATAGCCATAAGTCCTTCATAAGAATATATCTGCGGGACAGGAGCTGTTGCATAGCGGGCACCGGCATCGTAAGCTTCCTTGCTGAACTGTATGCGCTCAAGCGAGTTCATCTTGTCGTATTTATCATAACTTGAACGCTCACGTATTGAGACACTCCCTGAGTAGCGCACTGCAACACGTTCCGACGAGCCCTTCTTGGTGGTTATGACAATCACACCGTTGGATGCCTTTGATCCGTAAATAGCTGTCGCAGAAGCATCCTTAAGGACAGTAATGGTCTCGATATCAAGAGGATTAAGCCATGACACCTGGTTGCCGATAAGTGTCGCCATATCATCGGTCAGAGCCTCGGATGCACTTATCTCAATGGGATCGGGCTGTATCACACCGTCCACCACCCATAATGGGCTGGTGTTTCCGAGAATGGTGGATGTACCACGGATCTTGATGTTGGGCATTGAACCGACACGTGCGGAATTGTTTGATACGATCATACCTGCCACTCGTCCCTGAAGCATCTGATCGATGGACTGATAGCCGGGGATGATGACATCCTCAGCCTTGATGGTGGTGTAGGCTCCCACCATGTCACGACGTGGGAGACGGTTATAACCGTCGTCAACTACTGTGACCTCTGATAGCTTGAGCGCATCCGACTCAAGAGTAATCTTCATGGTCTTTTTAAAATCAACCTTGACATCCTTGGTCACCATACCTATATAAGATACGGAAAGAGTGGGAGCAGAGCTGTCACCCTGATAATTGAGGGAGAATGTACCGTTTCCGGCCGTAGTAGTTGCAGAACCTATACCTTTGGACCCTTTGATGCGGACTGTAGCTCCTGGGAGCGGCTCCCCTTCATCATCTAATACTTGTCCCATTATAAGCCTTCCTGAAGCTTGCTGGGTGCTGCTCTGCGCATAGATATCCTGTGTGCCTAAAATCGGCATTGACATCACGAGTGCGCAGAACAGATGTAGTATTGCATTACACTGTTTCATGCACTAACATTATTTGGTTAATTATAAATTTATCACTCTTTTTAGTTACTATTTGCAACAAGGCTTTCAAAAGTAATATAAAAAATCACCCATCTTTATTTATTACAATATTTTAACCATAAATTAAGTATTTTTAAAAATTAGCATTTATTAATAATAGATATTTCCACAAAACATGCCTCTACCACATTGATTATCAAAGCATGCATATAATAATTGATTCACAACCTATATCTTTATTAATCTTAAATATAGCAATTATCTAAAATGCTGATAAAAATATAGAAATTTTTAAAATCACCTGAGGCATTCCTGCTGTTATGATTGTTTAATATTCACATGTACATGACAATTTGACTCACGACAAAACAACAACACATATGAACAGAATCATAATCATGGGAGCCACATCCGGATTAGGACTCCGAGTGGCGGAGAGGCTTGCCGAAATGGGCTGGCTCGTCGGGGCCGCCGGACGCAAAGATGATGTGCTCAACGACCTTAAGGTACGCTACCCCGACAATGTAGTCACAGCTCATATAGACGTGACAAAATCCGGAGCACCCAAGGATCTTCTCAAACTCATCAGTAAGATGGACGGAATGGACGTATATTTCCACGTGGCAGGGATCGGATACGAGAATTCCGCACTCAATCTTCATGACGAACTATCCACACTGGAAACCAATGTGACAGGATTCGTGAGGATGACAGCGACAGCCTACAGGTATTTCCGGGACACCGGAAGCAGCGGTCAGATAGCCGCGATAACATCCGTGGCAGGAACCAACGGCATAGGCAGACTCGCATCATACTCATCGACAAAACGTTTCCAGCAGACATATCTGCGTGCCCTCAACCAGCTCGCCACAATAGATGGAGCGGATGTGAAATTCACCGACATACGTCCCGGATGGGTGCGTACACCACTCTTGAATCCCCATGAGGAATATCCCATGACCATGCGTATGCCTTATGCCGTGCCCAAGATACTCAAAGCACTGCTCCGGCGCAAACGCGTAGCGGTAATCGACTGGCGATGGAACCTGCTGGTAGGGCTGTGGAGACTCATACCTGAATCACTTTGGGTAAAAATACCTGTCCCTGTCTCCACCTCATCCGCATCGCCAAAGGATAAAAAGATCAATGCAGCCGAAGCAACCTACGACCCGGCATAACTCTGTGCGTATGCCCCCGGCTGACGTAGCATCATTTTACATACTCACGACACAGACACATGATATACCCCATAGCTGTGGTTTCAATGCCCACAGCTATGGGGTATATCATGTGTCCGGCAAGCAATATATGCCAGGTCTATCCTCGATCGTAGTGAGGAAGTTCCTCCGGGATGATCATGGAGATCTCCACTATACCAGCCACTTCACCATCCTTGCGCCATGGGGTCTGATATATCATCTTTCGCAGACCCTGCTTTCTGATGGTGTAGGAGTTGCTCTCGCCTGTGTCAAGCATGTGGCGGATTATACCGCGCGAACGCTCGGAATGGCATCCGAGCAGATTGGTGCCGATGAGATCACCGTGTTTCCTGTACAATTCACGGGCGGGCGCGTTCATATATAGTATCACACCCTCTTTGTCACACACTGTCACTGCACAATTCATGGACTCTGCCCATTGAAATTCCTGTATCATGTCCATAGTTCAATTCTTTATGATTGGTTATGACAGCGAAATTGCTAATTTTATCACAACTCTCCAAATATTATGTATCACAAAACTGCAAAAACACTCATTTTTTCACGGCCTCCCTTATTGCGCTTGTAGAATCGACAGGGATTTCGTAAATTTGTGAGTAAGTAAATCAGATGTAACTCAGCGGGAAACATATGGACCATTATATTGTATCGGCAAGAAAGTACCGGCCGTCGACATTCGACAGTGTCGTAGGTCAGAAAGCACTGACAGCCACACTCAAAAACGCAATTGCCTCGGGACGACTCGCCCACAGCTACCTGTTCTGCGGCTCACGCGGAGTAGGCAAGACCTCATGTGCGCGCATCTTTGCCAAGACCATCAACTGCCTGTCGCCTACCCCCGAAGGCGAGGCATGCAACGAGTGTGATTCATGCCGCGCATTCAATGAGGGCAACTCGCTGAACATAATCGAGCTTGACGCCGCCTCCAACAACAGTGTGGACGACATACGTCAGCTCGTTGAGCAGGTGCAGATACCCCCTGGTCAGGGCAGATACCGTGTGTTCATAGTCGACGAGGGGCACATGCTCTCCTCAGCAGCCTTCAACGCATTCCTGAAGACACTTGAGGAGCCACCGAGCTATGTGATATTCATACTCGCCACCACCGAGAAACACAAGATAATCCCCACTATCCTATCCCGCTGCCAGATATACGACTTCAACCGTATCACAGTGCGCGATATGGTAGACCATCTCACATATGTGGCAAAAAGCGAAGGGATCACAGCCGAACCGTCGGCTCTCAACATCATAGCCCGCAAAGCTGACGGAGCCATGCGCGATGCCCTCTCCATATTCGACCAGGTGGCGGCATCCTCGCGCGGAAACATCACCTACAGGAGCACCATCGACAATCTCAATGTCCTGGACTTCAACTACTACAACCGTCTGCTCGACTGTTTTCTTGAAGGCAAAGTACTCGACTCATGGCTTATCTACAAGGAGATACGCGACAAGGGCTTCGACTCCCACTTTTTCATCAACGGAGTTGCCGACTACATGCGTGACCTCATGGTGGCACGCGACCCATCGACAATCGTACTGCTCGAAGCTGACGACGACGCACGCAAGGCCATGGCAGAGAAAGCCGTGAAATGCCATCCTGAATTCATCTACAGGGCAATGAACCTGTGCAATGAGGCTGATCTAAACTACCGCACGGCATCCAACAAGCAATTCCTTGTGGAGCTCACGCTCGCCAAGATATGCCAATTGTTAAGCCCTTCTCCCGGCAATAGCGGCGAAGGAGGGGGGCAGTTACAGAAGATCGCCGACTCGAACACGCCATCAGCCCCGGTACAACAGGCTGCCACCACAGCCGCCGCACCGGCACTTCCTGACTCCATGGATATAGTTGCCCTGTGGGATAATGCTGATGAACACCCGGTCACAGCCACTCCGGCTCAGACATCCACAAGCGCAGCTTCACCGCAAAAGCCTGTCACCTCTCCCCTGCCGCCACCCGCCGCACCACCGGCAGGCAAGCGAATCATAAAGAAGACCGGCATAGGCACGTTCTCCATATCCGGAAACGACGGCAATACCTCCCAACAGTCATCATCACTCACACCCGCCGCCACACAACAGCGGGATGCTGCCTATACTCCCGGGCAACTCAACTCGGCATGGCAATCATACATAAAGGCCCATCCCACAAGCCATATACTCATCAACACAATGCGTGCATCCTTTCCGTCGCCCATGGAAGGACACACCTATCGCGTGATGGTCGAGAATGAGAAACAGCGAGAGGAGATGATGTCAGCAATGCCATCGATACTATCCACCCTGCATGACGCCACATCCAATGATCATATAATGATCACAGTTGAAATCAACCAGGGGGAGACCTCGCCTCACACATGGAACGAAAGGCAGGTGCTAAACCATATGGTGGAAAACAATCCCGGACTGCGTGATTTTATAGATGATATGCAACTCACTATAGGCTAAGAGCAAAAAAATCATTAACTTTGCAACAATCTATTTTTGCATACAGAAACTTCAGGCTAAAGGTCAAGGGTTAGAGGTCGGGCCGACAACCATGCATAAGCGTGCTACCTTTAGCCCATAATCATTTAAACTTAAATTGAGCCGGGCTCAATTTAATCCTGTAAGAGATGAGATTTGACGAATTAGAGCTTAGCGATGACGTTCTCGACGCGCTCGATGCGATGCGCTTCGGGGATTGTACGCCCATCCAGGAACAAGCAATACCATTGATATTCTCCAGGCGCGACCTCATTGCCGTAGCCCAGACAGGCACAGGCAAGACAGCAGCCTATCTGCTCCCTGTTATCGACATGCTCGCCGATGAGCCTGAACCGGTCGACTCGGTGAGCTGCATAGTGATGTCGCCCACACGTGAGCTCGCCCAGCAGATCGACCGTCAGCTCGAAGGATTCTCCTACTATCTTCCCATATCAAGCGTAGCGATCTACGGCGGTACCGACGGCAAGGAGTTCGCACGCCAGCAGAACGGTCTAAAGCGCGGAGCCGACGTGGTAATAGCCACTCCCGGAAGGCTCATAGCTCATCTGCAACTCGGAGGCATAGACCTGAGCCGCGTCAAATACTTCATTCTCGATGAGGCTGACCGCATGCTCGACATGGGATTCTTCGACGATATAATGCAGATAGTGAAGCATCTGCCCCAGGATCGCCAGACACTGATGTTCTCGGCTACAATGCCTCCCAAGATACAGCAGCTCGCAAAGGCAATCCTTAACGATCCCGCCGAAGTTAAGATCGCGGTGTCACGCCCAACTGAAAAGATAGCTCAGAGCGCGTGCGTGGTGTACGAGAACCAAAAGCCCCAAGTGCTCAAGCACCTGTTCCGCACCATCAGCGACAAGCGTGTGATAGTGTTCGCCTCATCCAAGCTCAAGGTCAAGGACCTCGCGAAAAGCCTCAGGAAAGACGGATGGAAGGTCGGAGAGATGCACAGTGATCTGGAGCAGGAACGCCGCGATGAAGTGATGCTCGATTTCCGCGCAGCCCGGCTCGATATAATCGTAGCCACCGATATCCTCGCACGAGGCATCGACATCGACGACATATCACTTGTGGTCAACTACGATGTGCCACGCGAGGCGGAGGACTATGTACACCGCATAGGCCGTACGGCACGTGCAGGTGCCGGAGGTGCCGCCGTGACACTCGTAAGCGAAAGCGAACAAGGAAAATTCGGCGAGCTTGAGCAGTTTCTCGGTTATACCGTCGAGAAGCGAGAGCTTCCTGAAAAAATAGGTGAGACTCCCGAATACAACCCCAACCGCCGCAACAGAGGCGGCAGAGGAAAACAAGGCTCACGGTCACGAACACAGGGACGGAAATATAATTCCGGCGGAAAAAACAACCGCAGTCCCAGATCAGCGGAAAAGCCGGAGCAAAACGAAGCGAAGCGACCCGCTACGAAAGTCACTAAGTCAAAAGCCCACAAGGCAGCACAGGAACACATCACCAAGGCTAAGGCAGACAATGCCCGCCAATCATCCGCCACAGAGGACAAACCGGAAAAACGCCGCAAATATCCCAATAAACGAAAGAAAAGACCCATGTCGGATACTGCAACACCTGCCGAATCCTGACTGACAGTGCAATACATCAGAAGAGCAACTATTTTTTCCTATTTTCCAATAATTCAGTCACATCGAGAATCAACAAAACCACATGTCAATGAATAATCTGTCATCTTTCCTGACCGTAGCAGCATTGATAGCAGGCTCGTCATCGGTATCAGCCCAAGTCACAAGACTCCTTCCGGAAGTGACACGATCGGTAATATACAACTATACGCCGGTTGACTCCACACTCGCCGACTCCATCCCATCCCTCGACACCCTGGAGTTTGAAGCTCCGGAAATGAACGAAATGTTCTTTGACGGAGTGGAGATGGTGCAGCAGCCCGACAGCATTCACTTCCCGGGTCCGGAAGATATCGAATATGTTGACTTCAACCCCTACCCTCTCCCTACCGTATATCTGCGGCCGACAGTATTCGACCGACTGCACATACTCCCACCCTACGAGATTGATCCACATATCCAGCTCGTACCGGGAGTGGACCATTACGCTACCGAATGGGCGTCACGCTCCATAGCACAGACACAGCTCATGGAACGCACACGCCAGCGTTACATAGTGAATTACCCCCATCTCATCCAATACGACGAAGCACATCTCCCTGAGCCGCCGAAAAAGTTCACTGCCACTGTGGACCCCGCAACGGCGCGTATCCTCATCACTGAAGTTATAGCCAAGGAGATGCCGGTGGCTAATCTTGAGGCTAAGTTCGAGAAAAAACACTGGCTGAAAACATTCAATGCCAATCTGCAATTCTCGCAGGCATACGTGTCGCCCAACTGGTATCAAGGCGGCAACAACAACCTGAACGCCCTGATGAATGCTTACTATAATGTAAAACTCAATCCGGCATTCCATCCCAATCTGCTGTTCGAAAACACCCTTCAGTACAAGCTCGGCATGAACAATGCTCCGGACGACGAGATGCATGACTACAATATATCGGAGGATTTATTCCAATGGAACATGACAGCCGGCTATAAGGCAAACAAACGTTGGTACTACTCAATGAACACTCAGTTCAAGACGCAGATCCTTAACAACTACAAACCCAATTCAAACACTCTGAAAGCCGCCTTCATGTCGCCGGGCGAACTGAATATAGGTCTCGGTATGACTTACAACTATGCCAACAAGAACAAGACATTCACATTCGATGCGTCGATATCTCCGTTGTCATATAATCTCAAGACATGCACCCGCGGAAGAATGAAAGAAACATCATTCGGCATAGAGGAAGGTCGAAAGACTGTGAGCGAATACGGTTCGAATGCCGAAGGTAAACTCACATGGCAGATTCTTGAGAACATCTCTCTGCGCTCACGACTGTTCGTATTCTCGGACTATGACTACATACAGAGCGACTGGGAAAACACCATACAATTCACAGTCAACAGGTTCCTGAGCACTCAGATATACGTGCACATGCGCTACGACTCCACTTCACCCGTGATCGAGGATACCGACTGGCACAAATTCCAGCTCAAAGAGATTCTTTCGTTCGGATTCACCTACAAATTCGGAAACTGATAACACATACATGCGACCTCTCTCCATTCTGCTCATCTTACTGTTCATGTCAGGCACGCTCACTGCGAGCGTGCTTGATGACATACCCTCCCGCTCGGAACGCATTGAAGGCTACAGCAACCCTACCCTTGTCAGGCAACGTATGGCATCAATGCCACTCCACGACATAGAGGGGTTGTGGGAATTTGCCGGAGAGGGCTCACTCATGGCAATAGAGCGTGTAAACGGTACACACGGAGCTGCCACCCTGTACCGACTGGTCAATGTAAAGAGTGCGGACATCAGTATGCGTGAAGGCACTGTTATGGGCTATCTGACTCCCACTGCAAAGCGCAGACAGTACGATGCACGCATATATTCATCACGCTCTGACGATCATACCTTCCTAACCCGGCCGTCACGCAATCTTATCACACTCTCCGACGACGGAACACGGATATCATTCAAGGCTTACGGACGCAAATTCCGGTTCAATTGGTGGCGTCTGCTCCTGCCCTATATGTACCGTCACCTCATCACTCCTGTAGAGAATCATCCAGGCGACATAGAAGGGTGCGTGAAAGTGTTTCCTGAGCCTTCCATACCTCTTAATCCCCGATACTTATGAGAAGCAACGCAAGCCACAGATTATTACTGCCGATGCTGCTATACATCATAGTGGCGGCACCGCTGGCACTCTTAGGCGACAATACCCTGCGTGGAAATAGACTAAAAGCATCAGGGAGAAATATGTATCCTCTCACAGCCGCATCTCCGCAACCACAGCCCGACACCTTAAGACATCCTGTATCACCAACTATAACAGTCTCGGGCTATGACAAGCCACTCCGCTCTTATCGTGAAACTCTTCTGCTGACCAACGGCACAGAGCGCGAAGTACTCTCCATTGCACTGACCATAATGTATATTGACATGCAAGGACGCCAGTTGCACCAACGCACCGATACACTGACTGCAAAGATCCCCTCAGGAGAGACACGTATGGTGCGCATGTCATCGTGGGATACACAGCGCTCCTACTATTATCATCGCGGACAACGTCCGCGCACAGCTAATGTCACCCCCTATGACATATCATGCCGTGTAGAATTCATAACCCTTAAACCTGAAAAAAATGACTGATTTTCTTTCGGAATATCATATCCTCGGACTCGTCATAGGATTATGCACATTCCTTATAATAGGAATATTCCATCCCATCACCATAAAGTGTGAATACTATTTCGGTGCAGGCTGCCGATGGTGGTTCCTTGTGCTCGGAATCATAGCTGTAGCTGGCTCCATATGGGTCAGAGACGCATTCTGGTCATCCCTGCTCGGAGTATTCGCATTCAGCTCCTTCTGGACCATCGGAGAAATCAAGGAACAGCAACGCCGTGTAGAAAAAGGCTGGTTCCCCCACAACCCCAAACGGAAAACAAAATAATCTATTAGATACAAAAACAGACGTTCCTGATATTGATTTTTTCATCAATATCAGGAACGTCTGTTTTTATCTACAATAATTATCTCTATGAGACTACTATATTGACAATCTTATTGGGGACTACTATTACTTTACGTATTGTCTTGCCATCGATCCACTTTGCGGCTCCCTCGTTTGACAGGGCGAGACGCTCCACTTCATCCTTAGGAGTGTCAGCAGCCACCTGTATATTGAAACGAGCCTTGCCATTGAAAGACACAGCATAGTTCACAGTTGACTCCACAAGATGCTTCTCATCCCATTCAGGCCACTTGGCATCGCATATGGTGGTATCGTTGCCGAGTGCCGAGTGCCATAGTTCCTCGGTGATGTGAGGAGCGAACGGTGCGAGTATCACAAGAAGATCGCTGAGCACAGCCCTTGAATGGCACTTAAGAGAGGTAAGCTCATTTACACATATCATGAATGCTGCTATAGAGGTGTTATAGCTGAATGTCTCTATATCACCTGTAACCTTCTTGATGAGCTTGTGAAGAGACTTAAGAGCCTCAGCCGATGGCTGACTGTCATCTACAAGCAGACTTCCTCCCTTGTAGAAGAGTCCCCAAAGCTTCTTTAGGAAACGGTTCACACCGTCTATACCGTTGGTGTCCCACGGCTTGCTCTGCTCAAGCGGACCGAGGAACATCTCATAGAGCCTAAGAGTGTCCGCACCATAACGTGCCACAATATCATCAGGATTGACAACATTGAACATCGACTTTGACATCTTCTCAACAGCCCATCCGCACACATACTTTCCATCCTCAAGCACAAACTCGGCATCGGAATATTCCGGACGCCATGCACGGAAAGCGTCAATATCAAGAATATCATTGCTCACGATGTTGACATCGACATGTATAGGTGTGACATCATACTGTCCTTTCAGACCGTGGGAGACAAAAGTATTTGTACCCTGGATACGATAAACGAAGTTGCTTCGTCCCTGGATCATACCCTGATTGATAAGCTTTCTGAACGGCTCAGACTCACACACGTACCCGAGGTCGTAGAGGAACTTGTTCCAGAACCTTGAATATATGAGGTGACCTGTGGCATGCTCCGTACCTCCTATATAAAGGTCCACATTGCGCCAGTACTCGTCAGCCTCCTTGCTTACGAGAGCTTCATCGTTATGTGGGTCCATATAACGGAGATAGTAGGCAGACGAACCGGCAAAGCCCGGCATAGTGTTAAGCTCTATGGGATGACCGTCCTCTGTCACCCAATTCTTAGCACGCCCCAGAGGCGGCTCTCCGGTCTCGGTGGGCAGATACTTGTCAACCTCGGGGAGCAGAAGCGGGAGCTTGCTCTCGTCCATGAGAGTGGGAATACCATCCTTATAGTACACAGGGAACGGCTCACCCCAGTAACGCTGACGGCTGAAGATGGCGTCGCGCAGACGATAGTTGACCTTTACACGGCCTATGCCCTTCCCTTCTATAAACTTCTTTGTGGCTGCAATGGCATCCTTTACCTCCATGCCGTTGAGATTGAGCTCATCGGAAGCACTGTTGATCATTCTGCCGCTCTTGGCATCAAAGCTCTGCTCGCTCACGTCGCACCCTTCTATAAGCGGTATTATAGGAAGATCAAAATGCCTTGCGAACGCATAGTCACGGCTGTCATGGGCGGGAACAGCCATAATTGCACCTGTACCATAGCCTGCGAGCACATAGTCGCTCACATATACAGGGATATTCTTTCCGGTGAGAGGATTGACCGCGTAGCTGCCGGTGAATACACCCGACACCTTCTTGTCGATCATACGCTCGCGTTCGGTCTTATGCTTTATAGAATCAAGATAAGCCTTTACAGCCTCAGCCTGATCAGGAGTGGTGACCTGAGCCACATACTCGCTCTCCGGCGCAAGCACCATGAATGTCACACCGAACACAGTGTCGGCGCGCGTGGTGAAGATATCAAGCACCACATCGCTGCCTGATATCGGAAAATGCATCTCGGCACCTTCAGAGCGGCCTATCCAGTTGCGCTGGGTCTCCTTCAGTGAGTCGGTCCAGTCGATAGTGTCAAGTCCGTCAAGAAGCCGCTTGGCATATGCCGACACTCGCAGGCACCACTGGTACATCAGTTTCTGCTCCACAGGATAACCGCCACGCACCGACAGCCCCTCGCTCACCTCATCGTTGGCGAGCACTGTGCCCAACTCCGGACACCAGTTCACCATAGTATTGCCGAGATAAGCTATGCGGTAATTCATGAGAGTGTCGCTCTTCTGCTTTGCCGACATCGCCATCCATTCGTCAGCTGAGAAAGAGAGCTCCTCGGAGCATGCTGCGCTTATGCCTTCGGAGCCACAGCTCTCGAAATGCTTCACAAGCTCAGCTATAGGCATTGCCTTTTCAAGGCTGGTGTCGTAATAACTCTCCACCATCTTCATGAATGCCCACTGAGTCCACTTGTAGAACTTAGGATCGCAGGTCTTCACCTCACGGTCCCAATCGTAGCAGAACCCTATCTTGTCGAGCTGCTCACGGTAGCGAGCGATATTCTGCATAGTGGTTTTCTCAGGGTGCTGCCCCGTCTGTATAGCATACTGCTCGGCAGGTAGCCCATAAGCGTCATAGCCCATGGGATGTAGCACGTTGAATCCGCAAAGACGCTTGTAACGCGAGAATATATCGGAAGCTATGTAACCCAGAGGATGTCCTACGTGCAATCCCGCACCCGAAGGATAAGGGAACATATCCAATACATAGAACTTTGGGCGAGCCGAATCTATCTCGGCTTTGTAGATCTTGTTGTCGCGCCAATACTGTTGCCAGCGCGCCTCTATTTCTTTATGATTGTATTCCATAATTCTTTATTATATGTTTCATATAGAGTCAGGGCTGAGTCTTGACTGTCTCAGTCAATCCCGCCACCTCTAATAAAAATCAGCTCATAGAAAGCATCCTTGTGATGGGACGGCGAGCACGGTCAATGATTGCCGCATCCACATGGATTTCGGGAGCCTCGTGCACAAGGGTGAGATAAAGCTTACGGAGAGTGTTGAGCTTCATGAAAGAGCAATCGTTGCATGCACATGTGGAATCATTGGGCGGAGCCGGTATAAATGTCTTTTCAGGGCAACGGCGACGCATCTCATGAAGGATTCCGCTCTCGGTAGCCACAATGAACTCGGTGGCGTCAGTCTCGCAAGCCCAGTCAAGAAGCACAGCTGTCGACCCCACCTTGTCGGCGACGATTCTCACATGAGCCGGACACTCGGGATGAACGAGTATCTTGGCTCCGGGATGCTGTCTCTTGAGTTCAAGAATCTTTTCAAGGGAGAACTTCTCGTGCACATGGCATGCACCATCCCACAGCACCATGTCACGACCGGTCTCAGAATTGATATAATTTCCCAAATTGCGGTCGGGACCAAAAATTATTTTCTCATCCTCAGGCAGAGAATTGACCACCTTCATGGCATTGCCGGAAGTGACGACAATATCGGTGAGAGCCTTGACGGCAGCCGAAGTGTTGACGTAAGAGATCACAGTGTGACCCGGATGATCCTTTATGAATTTTTCAAGTTCGGGAGCCGGGCAACTGTCGGCAAGAGAGCATCCGGCATTGAGGTCAGGCACCAGCACCTTCTTCTCCGGACAAAGAATCTTGACAGTCTCGCCCATGAAATGCACTCCGCACATCACGATTATGTCATTGTCGAGACCTTCTGCGATCCGGGCAAGAGCGAGGGAGTCGCCTACAAAATCAGCCACCTCCTGGATTTCACCCACCGTGTAGTAATGGGCGAGGATGATAGCGTTCTTCTCTTTTTTGAGTCTGAGAATCTCTTCTTTCAAGTCAATGCCTTCCGGCACCGGAGCCTGGACGTAGCCGTTATCGACTTTCATTTATTTATGTTTGAAAAATTTTTTTGAAAAAGAATTTATTAAGAAGAATAATATTAACTGTAAATATATACAATAACTTTATCGGTGTTTCATTGCATATATGGGTTATTGAACCATACTTACATATATAACTGAGTTATTGACATCGTAAACAGTTGTAATACAACTCATTCATATAGTTATTAACATAGTGTTAATAATGTGCAAAGTTAATAAATTTTCCGTAGTTTTACAATGCAATTTGTTGAAAAAGGGGCTTGAAAACAGAGTGATAGTAAATCAATAACTATTTTGGCTTAGAAAGAGTGTTGATTATACAATTATTCACATATATATGTCAATAGAGAGTTATTAAAAGCTATTGAAAAGTTTTTGACAGTTATTTACACTGTTTTCAACACTGTAAAAAAGTATATTTTTTCCATGTGAAATCCCTGATTTAAGAATGGTAAAAAATATTTATAAAAATGTTTTGTGAATTGAATTTATTGTTATACTTTTGTGGTGTACTAATACACTAATACATTTAGAATGCTAAAGTTTGATAATGTCTCATTCTCTTACAGCCGTCGGCGCGGTCCGGTTATCAAGGATTTTTCCTTTGATATAGAACCTGGCGGCGTGTATGGTTTGCTTGGGAAAAACGGAGTGGGCAAGTCCACACTTCTATATCTTATGGCGGGAGCATTGACACCTTCCAGAGGAGAGGTGCTGTATCTCGGAGTCAACACTCGCCTGCGTCTCCCCTCCACGCTTTCGGATATGTTCATAGTGCCGGAAGAGTTTGTGCTCCCTACGATAAGTATCAGGGATTTTGTCAGAGTGAATTCTGTGTTTTATCCCGATTTTTCCAGTGATGACATGAGGCGTCACCTTGATGTTTTCGGGATGGATGAAGGTGTGAATCTCGGCGAGCTATCCATGGGACAGAAGAAGAAAGCGTTAATGAGTTTCGCTCTTGCCTGCAATACTCCCCTTGTGATAATGGACGAGCCTACCAACGGTCTTGACATTCCAGGCAAGGATGCTTTCCGTCGTTTCATTGCAGGAGGTATGAGGGATGACCGTACGTTTGTAATATCCACACATCAGGTGAGAGATATGGACCAGATGCTCGATCATATCATCATAATGGATGACGCGCGTATACTGCTTAATGCCGGGATCAGCGAGATCGGCAGGCGGTTTAAGTTCACACTGACCGATTCTCCGGCAGTTATCTCTTCGGCTCTTTATGCCTCTCCATCGATAGGGGGAACGGCTGTGGTACTTCCTAACAAGGACGGACGTGAGACAGAGATTGACGTAGAGATGCTGTTTAATCTTGCCACGGAGCGGCCGTATATTGTTCAGTCGGTTTTCTCAGATTATAAAACTCAGATAGATAATGGATGCCAATAATATATTCTGTCCTGTGCGTTTCGGCAGACTTGTGAATAAATATATTGTCGAGAACCGTTCGCGGTTGTTGCTGATACTTGCCACACCTCTTGTTGCTATGACTATATTCGCTTTGCTGATGTCGGATGGTGACAGCCGTGAGGGGTATTATACCGGTGTGAATAATGAACTCGGATTCTTTGTAATAATGACATTCATATTCGGTATGAAACTGTCGTCAGGTGCATTCCTGTCTATGTCGAAGCCTAAAGAAGCGTTGGCTTCACTTACGCTGCCTACATCACAGCTGGAAGAATTCCTTGTGAGATGGCTTGCGCTCGTGCCAGGTTTTATGCTGTGGTCGGTGCTCTGTGCTTTATTCGCCGACAGCATGAGAGTGGTGTTTACACGGTTTATATTGCACGGTGTTGCCGACTTTACGCCATGGTGTGATGTCTTTACCGGAAATGGTGGACCGTTGATGTGGTCTGAGAATGCTTTCTATCACATTGTGATTGTGTTCATGCTGTTGCAGTCGTTCTTTTTCCTTGGTGCAATAGTGTGGAGAAGAAATCATTTCCTGAAGACTTTTTTTGTGCTGAGTGTGATATACGGTATATATTGTTTCGTAGCAGTCATTATCACACGAATGCTGTCATGGCATGGAGTAGGATATTTCATCATGACCCCGATGGTGATAATGTCGGTGGTGACCATATTGATAAATTACGTGCTCGTGTATATGAGATTGCGTGAAAGTGAGATCATTAACCGCTGGTGAGTCATGGTGTTCAAAGAAAACAATAAGGCTATTTATCTCCAGATAGCCGACCGCATATGCGATGATGTGATGACCGGCACCATTGAAGAGGGAGCGAGGATACTATCGGTGCGAGAATATGCCGCCTCGCTACAGGTAAACGCCAATACCGTGATGCGAAGCTATGACCATCTCACTCAGGAGGGGGTTCTGTTCAATAAGCGTGGAATAGGGTTCTTTATAGCCGAGAATGCAAGAGCGATAATTACCGGTATGAGACACGAATCATTCTTCAATGGTGAGATTCAGGAGTTCTTCCGCCATTTGAGTCTGCTTGGTGTCACACCGGATGAATTGAGAGAAAGATATGAAAAATATTTAGAGGAGGAAGATAGACGATGAAAAAGACTACTTATATGATGATCGCCCTGTTCTTTTTGGGCTTGGTGGCGTTTTCGATGCTCATATCCTATAACGTCACCAAGGCTGACCGAAATGAACGGATGGAGTATGAAAACAGACCGGTGATAGGTGTGATGCCTGAGATGACGGACACTCTGCCGGAGTTTTCGGAAGTGAAGTTTTATGGTAACGATGATGTGTCGAGTCTCGGCATTGGCGGATTCAAAGGTTTTGCTATACTTGAGAGCGATTGTGTGAAAAGACCGGAATTGGTCGCACCGGCTGACTGGATGCCCTATATAAAGCGTGATGTAGAGGATGGGGTATTGTCAGTGAGCATCGACAGGGATTCCATAGTAAAGGGATGTCTGAGCCCAGACGGATCATTTTCGAAGGACCGTCACTACAAGGTAAAAGCCGATAGTTCCATTATTGCAACCATCAGGGTGCCTCGCGGAAAGTTGAGTAGTGTGAATTCCTCACTCAAGGGTGTGACAATCTATCTCGATTCCTTGCGTGCCGGGAGTCTCAGGACTGATATATGCCACCGTATAGTGCTTAATAATTCTCATTTTGATACACTTGAGAATAAGAGCACAAAAATTAGAGAGCTGAAACTCAATGGCAGCACGGTGGGGATGTTGAAAATGGGTGCGAAGAGAAGAGGATTCACCATCAATTGTGTGGATTCTGTGTCGGCTGTGGGATCCTATTCTTTCGAATCCGGTGGCAGCAAGAATGGAATGAAGATCAGCTTTTGAAAAGATATTGATATGGGGATGGTACCTCTGATACCATAAAAAACTATGAAGAAGAGACAGGAGAACTGGTGAATTTTTAAGGATAAATAATCATGGATTATAATATGTTCTCCTGTCTCTTTATTTTAGTTCTGCACAGAGGGCAGAGTGGCTTTAGCTGAGTCGGAAAGGTGTTATAATCTCAGCGATACTGTACTTTTCACCTTTTTCATTTAGGCGATTCAAAGTTCGTAATAATTTGTATGCAATCCAAATTAAGACCATAGAACCAGAGGACTAAAGATATAGCCCTCTGGTTCTATGGTCTTAGATTTTTAATTTGATATTTTCTTGAAAAGTAAATTATTTTAGTTAAAATTATATAATATAATAAATTGTATTTGTTTTTATTGGATAAAAAAATTAAATTGCAATCGTATCAATCAATTATCAAAATTATGTATTCATCCTCTCTCCCACATACGCATAACCTGAAATACCTTTGTCTATCCGACTGATTTTATATTTATATTAAAAAGTCAGTCGGAACAGTCAGTTGCCAGTTTTGTATGGATGCTATTCTGTTTATAGTGTTCATAATAGTTATTTATAAATTTATCACATAGTAGATGTTATGCGTATACCAATAAAAATATTGTCAGTTCCATTTGTATTACTTTCATTGTTTTTGACTTCGTGCAATGATGATATTGAAGAGCCATCTGAATATAAAGGTAGAAGTACGGAAGATTTTCAGTATCCTCATGTATATGATATAGTTAACAATTTAAGGGTTGATAATGAAATGTGTCGTGCATGGGATAGGATGTTATCATATGTAAATGACAATTCACGACTTGAAATTGGATTTTATATTTATTATGATAAAGGTGATTATTGGTTTAGTGAATGGTTTTATGGTCCAAATACGTCCTATGAATCAGAGATATCACCAATAATTAAATATGGTGATGTAGAAAATAAAAATGCTCTATGTGCTTTTTTTCATTGTCATACGCCATATTATGGTGTTGGTAGTCGTGGTACTGGACCGTCTGATAAAGATAAAGAGGCTGCTCAAATATTAGGAGTACCAGGTATTTTGTATGATTACAATGCTGAAAGCATTTCGTGGTTTTTTCCGTATGAGGACTCATTGCCTATGCCATATTTTTTTGGTTATATGCGTAGACCAAATAGATATTTTTAATGACAAAATAAACAGTATTATGAAAAAATGTATTACATTATTTATGGTTAGTCTGATTTCATCTGCAGTGATGACATTCGGAGACGTGCCTGCTGATATCCTTGCTGATATCCCAGAAGATGTTCCTGTAGAGAAGCCTTTTAATAGACTCTATTTCTCTAAAGATACAGAGGCTAAGATCTTAGAAATAGCTCGGCAAGTGTGTGATGATGTAGCTCCAAAATATAGGTCTGACACTCTTGTTCCTGTTATATTCAGTTTTCCGAAACAAGAAGAACATCCTATATTTAAGAATGATATTATAACAGTTAAATTCATGAGGGATACGGCTGATTATATTTGTCATAGGATGGGAGAAATTAGAAGATATGGAGGAAAACCTGGTCTTAGGAAAGTAAGAATAGTTCCGAGGTTTGTCATTCAGGTATATATGCACAAGGAAACATTAGAACCTATTTTTATCCAAGATGATATTTACAGAAGTGTTCACTTTGATCCGAGTTATGATGAGTTCCGCAGGCTGTTGCCTGATAAGAGGTTTGAGCCGTTTATACCTCCAGCTACAAAGCCCGGAGAGATTATTGTTTACTGATTAGTAGTGGTGCGATAAAAATCCAACCACTGTGATTAATATATTAGTATTTAG
>OFGE01001277.1_pt1 | contig 22802 bp, 17 predicted proteins | sample 1521681 | NCBI WGS metagenome assembly OFGE01 (sample SAMEA3504093, study PRJEB24116) | mouse gut metagenome | biome: mouse gut; feature: mouse-associated habitat; material: faeces | place: Denmark | collected 2011
TATGCCCTTGCCCAGGCAGAGTCCATGTCGAATATCGTCATGGACGTGACGCCGAGCATGATTCTGATCATTGGCAAGGACATGCGAATCCGGGAATGCAACAAGAAAGCCATGGAGATGCTTGGCGTATCCAGAGAAGAAGCGCTGGAACGCTATATCTTTGAATTCATCGACGACAAGGATATTTCCGATGTGCTCACCACCAGACAGCAGATTATCCACAAGAAGATGAATCTGGAAACTGTGAAGCTGAAAGTGCTTGAGACGATTATCTATATCGACAGTTTGGAATCCGTGCTAGTGACCTATCAGGATATTACAAAAGAAGAGAAGGCGAAAGAACAGCATTATAACCTGAAGATTGAGACGGTGGAGATGGCGCAGAAAGTCATTGACAAACAGATGATGGTCGCTCAGGAGATTGCAGGGCTGTTGGGCGAAACTACGGCAGAGACGAAAGTGACGCTGTCGAAGCTTAGGGATTCGATTCTGTTTGAAGAGGAAGAATAGTATGAGCGTGAGTGTAGATATATCCTGGAAGAGCCTGAACAAACACGGGGAAGAGCTGTGCGGGGACAAAGTTGAGATATTGAAGACGAAGGATTCCCAGATTGTCATTCTCGCAGACGGTATGGGGAGTGGGGTCAAGGCAAATATACTGGCGACCCTCACTTCTAAGATTCTTGGGACAATGTTCCGTGAGGGGGCGTCAATCGAGTCCTGTGTGGAGACGATTGCAAAGACCTTGCCGGTCTGCAGGGTGCGTCAGGCGGCGTATGCGACGTTCAGTATCCTTCAGATTTTTCATGGCGGGGAAGCCTATCTGGTGGAATTCGACAACCCTCTGTGCATTTTCGTGAGGGATGGGAAGGTCGTGGATTACCCGTATCAAGAAAGGGAGATTAAGGGCAAATCCATCCGTGAGTACCGTTTTCAGGTGAAGTTAAAAGACTGTTTTGTGCTGATGAGCGACGGCGTCATCTGGGCAGGCGAGGGGGAGCTTATGAATCTGGGGTGGACCTGGAAGGATATGGCGGATTATACTCTGAAATGTACGAAGCAGACCCTTTCTGCGTCCCGCCTTGCGGCGATGTTAAGCCAGCTTTGCGACGACCTGTATGGTAACAAACCGGGGGATGATACGACGGTTGCCGTGGCAAGGGTGATTGAGCGGCGGATTGTCAATATATTTACCGGTCCTCCGACTCACAAGGAAGACGACGAGAGGGTAGTCAGGGACTTTATGAAGCAGGAAGGAAAGAAGGTGGTCTGCGGCGGCACCAGTGCAAATATTACGTCCAGGGTATTAAAACGGGAAATCGTGACGTCAGTGAATTATGCGGACCCTGCCGTTCCGCCTACCGCGTCCATGGAAGGGCTGGCTCTGGTGACAGAGGGAGTCCTGACCATAGGGAAGTCTCTGGGGCTTCTAAGGCGGTATGAACACGATGAATTTGACGAGGCGTTCTTTGATGAACTGGATGCGGACAACGGTGCGTCGAAACTGGCGAAGCTGATAATCGAAGAGTGTACGGAGCTGAACCTGTTCGTCGGGAAGGCGATGAATGTAGCCCATAAGAACTCAAACCTTCCATTCGACCTGAGCGTACGTATGAACCTGGTGGAGCAGTTGAAAGAGTGCGCCGGAAATCTGGGAAAAACGGTCAATGTGAAGTATTATTAAATGAAAAGCAAAAAAATCTAATTGACGTTTGATAGGATTATCACATATAATATATAATTACGACAAGCAAAGAGAGGAACTTACATAATGAAACAGATTTTTGGGAAAAGCCAGAGTGGAAATCTGCAGGAAGCGGTCCGCGGTATCAGCAGGCCGCAGCTTCTTATGCTGTTTTCCAACAGTGAGCAGTTTGAAAGACATGTAAAAGAGCTGGAAGAACTCTATCCCGGCGTTCCGAGTATTGGGTGTATTGGAATGTGCTACGATTCAGCCGTGGTTGAGAAAGGAGTCGGCGTCGTTGCATTTACGGAAGGAGTCACTGTGGCGGCGAATGTGTTAGAACAGGTGTCCGTGATGCCTGTCCGGTATATTGACCGGCTGGTGAAGGATGTGAACAGCGTCAAGGCGACCCAGAACGACACGGTCTGCATTGACTTTTGTGCCGGGAACGATGCCTGTGTGCTGACCACGATTTATTCGGTGCTCAAGCGCAGGAACATTTCATTGGTAGGCGGAACCGGCGACGGCGGAAAAGTGTCTGCAAACGGCAGGATCTATGAGGATGCCGTGGCGTATGCCGTGGTGAGGAACTTGGGCGGTAAAGTGAAGGCGTACAAAGAGAATATCTACCGTCAGATGGAGAACTACCGGTTTATTGCGTCCCGGACGGATAAGGCAAATTATGTACTGGGAGCATTGAACGGAAGGCCGGCGAAGCAGGTCTATCAGGAGATTCTCCATGTGACGGAGCAGGAGATCACGACGCGTACTTTCCAGAATCCTTTCGGTAAATTGAACGGCGATGACGTCTGTATCGTTTCCATCAAAGAAGTGAAGGGCGATTCTCTGGTCTGTTTCCGGCAGGTGAATGATTCGGATGTCTTAGTGCTTTTGGAGCTTGGGGATTACCGGGAGACCGTAAGGAATACCATTCAGACGATTCGGCAGGATTTCACGAAGATTTCAGCCGTATTTTCCGTAAACTGCCTGTTCCGGTATCTGCTCTTTACTCAGAACCATTATATGCAGGAATATCTGAAGGATATGGAGAAGCTTGGGAACCATGTCGGGTTTGTAGGATATGGGGAACACTACAACAACCGATTTGTGAACCAGTCTATGACCTGTGTGGTGTTTGAGTAAAGGAGGAGAGGGTTATGTTGTTTTGGAGAAGGAATAAGCGTCAGGAAGACGTGGCGGCGGAGAATGAAGAGAACCTGTATCCGGTTGTGCATGTCATGAATACGTTAAAAGAGTACGAGAAAGAAATGGTCCAGAAGGAAGTGGATTCCCTGTGGGAGCTGAATGAAATCCGGGGTTCTTTCGGGACGGTCTTGAAGGAGACGGAGCGCTTTCAGGAGAGGCTGGCAGATTTCGAGCAGAATTTTGTGAGCATCGAGGAGGCGTCCGGCGGATTCGCCCAGGTAAAGGATACGGTGGCACAGTCCGTCCAGCAGGCCCAGGATGAGGTGACGGAGCTGAAAAGCAGTTCCATGCAGGTGGCGGATTATTTCAGCGAGATGGAGTATACCTTCACAGAACTGCAGAAGGCTGTGGAGAAGATTAAGCTCTGTACCGATAAGATTGTGTCGATTGCCGACCAGACGAATATCCTTGCAATCAACGCATCCATTGAGGCGGCGCGGGCAGGTGAGCAGGGAAAAGGCTTTGCAGTGGTGGCGGTAGAGGTCAAGAAGCTTGCGGACGAGATTAAGGGGCTGACGAAAGAAGTGGACTCCGGTATTAAGGATGTAGAGCAGGGAACAGAGCAGTTGAACAATAGTATTACAACCTCTCAGGAGGCGCTGGGGGAGAGCATTCAGAAGGTGCAGAAAACCTACGACATGTTCGATGAGATTACCCAGTCTGCGGAAGGGGCGGTCAATGTGCATACGGAGATTTCCGGAGTGATTGGCCAATCCAAGAATGCGCTTCAGATTTTGTGTGGCTTTTTTGATCAGGTAAAAGGGCAGTATCAGGAGGTTATCAAGCATATTAATCAAGCGGCAAGACACGGTACAACCAAGAGCGCCATGTTTGAAGATATTGATAACCTGCTGTCTCAGGTTCCGCCGATCATAGAGGAATATACCTCCGAGGAATAGAGGAGTTTTAGAAGGGAAGTGTCGTCTTGATGTATTTCATTGCGCTTTGTGACGATGATGAGAGGGAACTTGACAAAATTGAAGATTTTCTGGCAGCATATCAGGAGTCAAAAGAAACGGATGAATACAGAATAGACAGATTTCGGAGTGCGGAGGAGCTTCTGGAGAGGATTGCCAAGAAGGAGTATGCGCCGGATCTTTTGCTTTTGGATATTTTTATGTCGGGAAAGAGCGGGATTGAGGCGGCGGTGGAATTGCGGAAGCAGGAGTGCAAAACGTTTATCGTCTTTCTGACCACATCTAAGGAATATGCGTTGGAAGCTTACGGCGTGGACGCGCTTCAATACCTTGTGAAACCTCTTGAGAAAGAAAGGTTCTTCCATGCCATGGACATTGTGTTAAAGCAGATGAAGAAGGCGGGGGAGGATCAGATTATGATAAAGGTCGCAGGAGGCGGAATCCGGCAGATGAAGCCGGACGACATCGTCTACTGCGAGTCACAGAAGAATTATCAGATGTTGTACCTGAATGCGGAAGAATGCCGGGTGCGTATGACGGCAAGGGAATTGTGGGAGATGCTGGAACCCTTTGCCCAGTTCAGCAGGTGCGGCCGTTCCTATATCCTGAATCTGAATCATGTGATGTCGGTGGAGAGGGAAGAGATTCTGATGGATAATGAATGCAGGATCTATATTCCCAGGAATGTGTCTGCCGAATTTAAGAAGGTCTATTTCTCCTATTATTTTAGCGGCGAAGAGAAGCGTTAGAGGGGCTTCCGGAAAGAGCGGTTTCCGGCAGTCTCTTTTTTGTCCCAGATAAATCATGAGTTATCCCATGTAGAAAGAAAATAATATTCTTTATGCTATAGTAGGAAAGAAGTGTCATGAAATGACATTTTTTGAACGGGGAGGGACAAAAGATGTTAGGCGGTTCTTTTTGGGTTGCATTTTTGCGTAATGGATTGAGTGTTATATTGATGTTGTCTTTTTTTCTGATGCTGGACCGTCCGCGATTTCCAATGAAGAAGACGGTGTGTTTCTATTTTCTTTTCGGCCTGGTGATTCTGGCGGTGTATAGCTTCTGGTATCTTCTGGCGAACGAAAGCTTTGTCAAGATGGCGGCTCTTTCGTTTCTTCCGGTCAGTGGGATTTTCTGCAGCCTGATGAGCCAGGAGGTCATCTATCTGTCACTGTATAAGATTGCAGCTTCTTTTTACATGTTTTCTGTGGGTACGTTTGTGGGGGTAGATGTGGCGCGCTGGTGGTTCGGCGGGAATCTGTGGGTGGATATCCTGGTGCGCTTCCTGAGCTATGGGATCATTCTGATTGTTACATGGAAGAAACTTAGAAAACAATTTCTGGACAATGTGGATTTCCTGGTGGAGGAGATGGATCTGTTCAGCACGTTCGCCCTGTTTATTTCGGTATTTCTCGGTGCGATTATGGCATATTGGCCGAACCTTCAGGGATTTTCGGTTTTCAACATGGTGCGGGCGTTCTTTGTACTGGCAATGGCCGGGTTCTTGCAGTATACGGTTCTCCATCTGTATATCCATCTGGGCATGGAACACCATTACCAGACGGAGAAGGAACTGTTAGAGCTGAATGAACAGCTTATCCGTAGTCAGCTTGACATTGTTGGTACATCTGAGAAAGAGGCGGCGCGGATTCGCCATGATGCACGTCATCATATTCTCCTTATCAGGGATTATGTGGAAAAAGGGGATATGAAGAATCTGTTGGGTTATCTGGAAGAATACGGCGCAGATGTAGAGAGCAGGAGGGCAAAACCTGTCTGCGGGCATCCGGTCGTGAACAGCATCCTGTCTGTCTATGCGAGGCAGGCGAAGGAGAAGCAGATTGATGTGAATATAGATGCGGGAGTGCCGGCAGATATCCCCATCCGTGATATTGACTGGGTCGCGATTTTGGCGAATATGTTTGAAAATGCAATCCACGGGTGCGTAAATTCCGGGAAAATGCAGCAGGAGATTGATATCTATATCGCGAAAAGAGGGAGTAAGATTGTCATTCAGTGTACCAATACCTGTGCCGATGATATCCGGTTTCAGAAGGGAATTCCCAAGTCCAGAAGCGGGGAGGGGATTGGTACGGCAAGCATTATGAAGACGGCGTCCCGTTATAACGGCGGAACGGATTTTGCTATGGAGGACGGAAGGTTCGTGACGAGGATTTTGCTGAACCTTTCTGGGATAAATGAACTTTAATACATTAAATTGGTAAAATATTGACAAAAGGGGTGATTTTAAGGTAAAATAAATCAGATAGACCAATCAAAGGAGAAGAATTATGGGACAGAAAATCGGGTTTATTGGTCTGGGACTGATTGGCGGGTCGATTGCAAGGGCAATCCGGCAGTATTTTCCGGATTATGAGATTGTGGCATTTGATAAGAATAAGGAGACGTTGGCGCTGGCGACGCAGGAATCGGTGATTGATGTAGCTGCAACTACGATTGATGATAATTTTCATCAATGCAGCTATATATTCCTGTGTGCGCCGGTTTCTTATAATACGGCTTATTTGAAGCAGGTTGCAGGATATCTCCATGGGGACTGTATCCTGACGGACGTGGGGAGTGTGAAGACGAATATCCACCGGGAGGTGGAGGCTCTGGGGCTTGAGCCGTATTTTATCGGAGGGCATCCCATGGCGGGGTCTGAGAAGAGCGGCTATGTGAATTCTAAGGCAATGCTGATTGAGAATGCATATTATGTATTGACGCCGGCAAGCCGTGCGGCCAGGGAGAAGGTTGACCGGTATGTGGAGTTCGTGGAGGCTTTGCGGGCAATCCCAGTTCTCCTTAATTACCGGGAACATGATTATGTGACCGGGACTATCAGCCACCTTCCTCATATTATTGCGGCCAGTCTTGTGAATTTTGTGCGGGATACGGACACTAAGGAGGAATTGATGAAGAATCTTGCAGCCGGTGGATTTAAGGATATCACCCGAATTGCTTCTTCTTCGCCTACCATGTGGCAGCATATCTGCCTAAAGAATAAGGAATATATTTCCCGGATTCTTGGGGAATATATTCAGGCATTGGGGAAGGCAAAGGAGATGATTGACAGGGAGGATGAACAGGGAATTTATCATCTGTTCGACAGTTCCAGAAACTACAGGAATTCCATTCCGGCATCATCGGCAGGTCCCATCAAGAAGGCGTATGAGGTCTACTGTGACATTATCGACGAGGCGGGAGGGATTGCGGCGATTGCGGCCATCCTTGCGTCGAATAATCTGAACCTTAAAAATATCGGGATTGTACATAACAGAGAGTTTGAAGAAGGGGTTCTGCGTATCGAATTCTATGATGAGGCGTCTTCAAAACGGGCGGCGGAATTATTGCAGAAATTCAGGTATGTTGTCTATGAGCGTTAAGAATATTTATCCGAAAAGAGGAATTAAGGGAGAAGTGACGGTGCCGGGGGATAAGTCAATTTCCCACCGTTCCGTTATGCTTGGCTCCATTGCTTTGGGAACGACGGAGATTACGAATTTCCTTCAGGGGGCAGACTGCCTGTCTACCATTGGATGTTTTCGGAAAATGGGGATTGAGATTGAGCAGAAGGATGGGACGGTTCTGGTACACGGCCAGGGCCTTCGCGGGTTGTCTGCCCCGGAGGGGACGTTGGATGTGGGCAACAGCGGGACGACCACAAGGCTTATGTCAGGAATTCTTGCGGGGCAGGATTTTGTATCTGTGATGTCCGGGGATGCGTCTTTGAATTCGCGGCCCATGGGACGGGTTATGACGCCATTAAACCGTATGGGTGCGCGTATCGGGAGTGTCCTGGATAATGGGTGCGCGCCTCTTAGGATAGAACCGGGGGCGCTTCATGGTATTCGATATCAGTCGCCGGTGGCTTCGGCCCAGGTGAAGTCTGCAATCCTTCTTGCGGGGCTTTACGCTGACAGCGGGACGTCTGTGACCGAGCCGGCCCTTTCCCGTAACCATACGGAACTGATGTTAGGAGCCTTTGGGGCGGACGTTACTTCCGAGGTGCATGAGGACGGCAGTGCTACGGCTGGAGTAATGCCCTGTAAGCAGCTTTATGGACAGAAGATTCAAGTACCGGGAGACATATCGTCTGCGGCATATTTCATAGCGGCAGGGCTATTGGTGCCGGGCGCAGAGATTTTAATCCGCAATGTAGGGACGAATCCCACAAGGGCGGGGATACTCAAGGTCTGTGAAGCGATGGGGGCGGATATTACGTATCTGAACCCTAGGAATATGTGGGATGAAGACAGAACGGGGACAGGGAATTGCCGGATGGGGCAGGAGTATTTTGGCGGTCTTCATTGTGGGGGCGGCGAGCCGACGGCTGATATTCTGGTCAGATACAGTATGCTTCACGGAACAACCATTGGGGGCAGCCTGATTCCAGCTTTGATTGATGAAATCCCCATGATAGCCGTAATGGCGGCCTGCGCGGAAGGTACGACGGTAATCAAGGATGCGGCGGAACTGAAAGTAAAGGAAACCAACCGGATTGATACGGTGACGGAGAATTTAAGGGCAATGGGAGCCCAGGTTACGCCGACGGACGACGGGATGGTTATCGAAGGCGGAACCGGGCTTTCGGGGGCGCATATCCGGAGCTGTCTGGATCATCGGATTGCGATGGCGTTTTCCATTGCGGGGCTGGCTGCAAAAGGTGAGACGGTGATTGAGGACAGCCAGTGTGTGGATGTGTCTTATCCGGGCTTTTTTGCTGCCTTAGATAGCCTGATGGATGTATAACTTGTCTGGGTGGTTTTACCGTATAGGATAGTATTTGATATAAAGAGGAGAACGAAATGGATTTTGTACAATATAAATGCCCTTGCTGCGGGGCAGCTCTTGTGTTTTCGCCGAAGACTCAGAAACTCTCCTGTAATAGCTGTGGGAATCAGTATGATTTGGAAACCATGGAGGAGTATGAGCGGGAAGAGCAGTCGCCGAATGAGCAGGATTTGGACTGGGAATACCGGAAGGAAGAACAGGGAGCAAAACGAACGGAGGACGGATTATATATCTGCCCTTCTTGCGGCGCCGAGATTGAAGCCGACGAGAATACGGTGAGTACGGTCTGCCCCTACTGCAACAATGTAGTGGTGATTCAGGCGGCTTCATCGGGAGAATTTGAGCCGGACGTCATGATTCCCTTTCAGGTGAAGGGAGACGAGGCGCGGCAGAAGATGATGCATTTCTGCAAGGGGAAACGCCTGCTGCCGAAAAATTTCCGGGACCGCAGTTATCTAAAGAACCTGCGGGGATGCTATGTCCCTTACTGGCTGTTCGACTGCAAGGCGAGTGCGGATATGAGTTTCCATGCAACCCGGGTCAGGGCGTGGAGCGACAGTGATTACGACTATGTGGAGACGTCTTACTATCTCGTCTCCCGGGCGGGGACGATGGAGTTCGTCCATGTGCCTGTGGACGGAAGCGTGGAGATGGACGATAATACGACGGAGTCCATCGAGCCTTTTGATTACAATGGCCTGACGGATTTCAGGCAGGCTTATCTGGCGGGGTATGAGACGGATAAATACGATGTAGATGCGAAGACGGCAATGGGCAGGGCGAAACAGAGGTTGTATAACACTGCCGAACAGGTGCTGCGCAGTACGGTTAAAGGGTACGAGACTGTAACGGTGAAAAGGCGGCGTCTTGCGTCTCAGGAGGGAAAGGTTTTGTATGCTTTACTGCCTGTCTGGCTGTTCGAGACGGTCTATGGGGGACGGAAGTATCAGTTTGCCATTAACGGGCAGACCGGCAAGATGGTAGGCGAACTGCCGGTAGACAAGGGCGCTTTCTGGAAATATCTCTGTGGATTCACGGCGATTGGGACGGTGGTATGTTCCGTTGTCGGGATTCTGTTATTCGGAGGTGTGTTATGATGGCCAACCAATTATATACAAAAGGAAGGCTCTTGCTGTGTATGGTAATCATATGGATTGCCGGATTGGCAGCAGAGAGTCGAATCGGAATGCCGGAAGTGGCCGCGGCGGGAAATGATCCGGGATTCGAGGGATGGGTTCAGGATGACGCAGGTCTTCTGACCTCAGAAGAGGAAGAAGCTCTTGAGAAGGAATGCTCCAGAGTTTCAGAACAATATGGAGCCGGGGTATATATTGTAACAACGCCGGATTTCGGCGGAGGAGATATTAAGATCTGGCAGGAGCAGATTTTTGCGGAGTATGGCCTGGGGACAGGAACTTCGGGCAGCGGCGTGATGCTTGCCATCAGCATGGCAGAGCGGGACTGGGGGCTGGTAGGCTTCGGGGCGGCGCAGGCGGCGTTCACTACATACGGAAGAGAGCGGCTGGGAGAGAAGATTCTGGATGATTTGTCTGACGGAGAGTTCTACGATGCATTTGACAGATATGTGTCTATGGCGGACGATTATCTGGCGGCTGCAGAGAAAGGAGAGCCGTATACGGAAGACCACCCTTACGGGGAAGGATGGCGGATACCATTAATTGTAGGGGTGTCGTTCCTTTTGTCTTTCTCGGTGTCTTTCGGCGTTGTGCTGTCTTGGAAGAGGAGCATGAATACCAGGGTGAGCCGGGATGGCGCCATGGAATATATGAAGGCGGATAGTTTTCATCTGTTCAATCGTTCGGATAGGTTTTTGTATCATACTGTGACGCGGACAAAGAGGCAGACAGAGAGTCATTCCGACAGCGGCGGCAGCAGCGGGATGCATTCTAACAGTTCCGGAACAAGCGGAAAGTTTTGAGGGTTGAAGTATGTCTTCGGGTGGTCAGTACACTAGAATAGGAGGAGAAAAATTATGGGATTAATCAGGGCGGCATGGTCGGCTGCAAGCGGAACATTGGCAGATCAGTGGAAGGAATATTTTTGCTGTGATGCATTGGATGCGGATGTGTTGGTGGCAAAAGGAGAAAAACGTGTATCGGGGCGCTCGGCGAACCGGAAGGGGGACGACAATATTATCACGGACGGCTCCCACATTGCCGTAGCGAACGGGCAGTGTATGATTATTGTGGAGGATGGCAAGGTGATTGACGCCTGTGCAGAGCCGGGGGCGTATACCTATGACACGAAGACCAGCCCTTCCATGTTCGGAGGCTCTTTTGTGGAAGGCCTGAAGGGGATTGCGAAAGAGGCGTGGCGGAGGTTCCAGTTTGGGGGCGGCACCGGACGGAACCAGCGGATTTATTATGTGAATATTAAGGAGATTCCGGGCAATAAATACGGGACGCCCAATCCGGTGCCTTTCCGTGTGGTAGACCAAAATATTGGGCTGGATGTGGATATTTCCATCCGGTGTAATGGGGAGTATTCCTATCGGATTGTGAATCCTATGGTATTTTATGCCAATGTCTGCGGAAATGTAGGATATGTGTATACCAGAGATCAGATTGATTCGATGCTGAAATCAGAGCTGCTTACGGCGCTGCAGCCGGCGTTTGCCAGGATTTCGGAGATGGGAATCCGCTACAGCGCATTGCCTGGGCATACCATAGAGCTGTCGGATGCGCTGAATGAGGTCTTGTCAAAGAAATGGACACAGCTTCGAGGAATCATGGTCTATTCTCTCGGAGTGAATAGTGTGACGGCATCCAAGGAAGATGAGGAGATGATTAAGCAGCTCCAGAAATCGGCTGTCATGCGCGATCCGGGAATGGCTGCGGCGACGCTGGTAGGCGCACAGGCAGACGCTATGCGCACGGCGGCAGGAAATAAGAACGGGGCGATGTCCGGATTCATGGGAATGGGCATGGCGTCTCAGGCTGGCGGCATGAATTTGCAGGATTTGTATGCTATGGGACAGAGACAGGCGACGGCAAATCCGGCGGCGCAAAATCCGGCAGGAGGGGCGTATGGGGCTTCACAGGGAAATCATGCAGAGCCGGCGTCCCAGGATGGGTGGACGTGTTCCTGCGGTACAGGCGGTAATACCGGGAAGTTCTGTGTGGAATGCGGAGCGCCGAAACCGAGTCAGGCAGCAGGCTGGACTTGTTCCTGCGGCGCTGTAAATAAAGGGAAGTTCTGTTCTGAATGCGGAGCGCCAAAACCGGCGGGAATCCCGCAATACCGCTGCGATAAGTGCGGCTGGGAGCCGGAAGACGCGACGAAACCGCCTAAGTTCTGTCCGGAGTGCGGAGATCCGTTTGATGACGGGGATATTATGAGAAGTTAATGATGAAAAGGGGCTGTTATTTTGCAACAGCCTCCTTTATTTATCAGCACGTTTAAGGACTTCCACTTTGCAGAAATGCTCTTTGGTCTTCTTATTATAGCTGATTCCAACAGCCAATATCCTTCCGGTATATCTATTTTTCTCTCCGAGTTTGCCTTTGAAACGAAGACCATAGTTTTTCTCTTTTATCTGCCGGATTGCTTCTTGCGGCGTACTATTGACCTTCAATTCCAGAATGATTCCGTCTGCTTTACTATGTTCAGGATAAAAGATGAAATCAACAAACCCTTTGCCAGCCTTATCTTCACGCTCTACACGATAACGGTCGCGTGCGGACAAATAGACAAGATTGACTACTGCGGACAGCTCTGTTTCAGTGTGATACGAAAGAATGGGCGTTTCTGTATTATGGGTAAATGCCAGAATCTCAGCCATTGTTTTTGTGTCACCGGATAAGGTTGCCGTGAGCATTTTCTCAGATTCCCTTGCCAAACGGTGGACGTAACCAAGGCTGTCATTGGTCAGCAGCAATTCATTGTATTTATCCATCAGTTCCTTGTTGGGAATAAAGACAGCGCCATTTTCATAAGTAAGGAGACCATATACAACCATTGCAGAATAAATCTGGTTTTTTGACTTTAATTCCGAATCTGTGGCCGCATATCCTAACAACACAATCGGAATTCGTTCTCCGGCAATCATTAGTGCAAGGTCATCCCGGATATCGTCAATATTGTTGCGGATATAGTAAAAAATCTCATCATAAGGCCCGGAACTTGTCCAGTAGTTCGAGAGCTGGTTGTCAGACAATGCACATACAATTGAGCGGGGATTGTAAAGGCGCCGCCCGGTAACGGTACAGTATCCGTCGTACCAGATGCGCAGGCTGTCCCGTGTGATTTCCGGATTTGCCGTCTCCTTGCAATAGATATCAAATAATGTATCGATCTCAGATTCCAAAAAACCAAAATAGCCGCTGAATTTCTTTTTCGTCGCCATATCATACTCAAGAAACATATTCAGCTCGGAACCGCTGGAATACTTGGCAATCGGCAGAATTCCGGTCATATAGACAAATTCTATATAGGGTTGGTCTTTTAACAGGTTGCTCAGAAAATCAATATATTCAGCCTTATCTTTATCTGAAACGAAATCTCTGTGGAAAATGAAATCCCATTCATCCAGCACGAAAATAAAACGGACGTCTTCTGTATCAGACTCCAGAATCTCATTCAATGCGTCCCAAGGGGCGTCTGACTCTGCCAGGCTGGCCTTTGGGTATGCCTGAATCAGGTCGCGCAGGATGCGTTTGCTGATTCGGTCGATATACTCCCGATAGGATTTGCAGCCGGAAGGCAGGGAGTTTAAAGTGATATAGATGACGTTGTGCCGATTGAGGTGAGTCGTATACCAACTCCGGGAACTCACAGCCAGAGAATCAAAAATCGGACGGCAATCCCTTCCTTTACCGAAATAGGCGGCAATCATGCTTGCCATCACGGATTTACCAAAACGTCGGGGCCTAGTGATGCAGATATATTTTTGGTTCTTATCTCTGAGATTGGGTTCGATGAGAGGAATCAATTCGTCAAGCATTGCGGTTTTATCAACAAAATAGGTGGATTCGGTTTCGTCTTTGTAGAGAAGGGAAGCTTTTTTGCTGTTTAGATATAATCCCATAAAAACGGTTCCTCCTGTCTGTGTTTGGTTTATTTTAGCATAGGGGGAAGGGATTATCAAGTTTCTGTTGAACCGGCCGTTTGAAATTGCTATACTATCAACATAGTATACCCGTAGGGGCATCCCGTAATGCATGCCCCTGCAGGGCGGGTGGACTTCGTCCAATAAGGTATCCTGAAATGGTTTGGAAAAGGCGGTGTGGTATGAGACGGTTTCATGTAACAGGTAATTGTGTCCGTGAAAAGCATTATATGGTAGATACCTCAGAGAAAATTGATACGATCATTACAGACTATATCCAGCGTGGATATTATTTTACGATAAATCAGGCAAGGCAGTATGGAAAGACTACGACGCTGTATTTGTTGGAAGAGCGGTTAAGGGAACGATATGTGATACTGCACCTTAGTTTTGAAGCAGCCGATGAATATTTCAAGTCTTTGCCGAATCTTGTGGAAGGACTTATCATGGATATCAGCGATGCCTTGAGAGAGCAGGATGTTTCTTCGGAAATGATTGATGAGTGGAATCAGCCTGTCTCGGACAGGTTCCCGATGAGGGAGTTGGGGAGAAAAATCAGTAACTTATGCAGGCAATGTCCCAAAGAGATTATTTTAATGATAGACGAGGTTGACAAAAGTTCAGACAATCAGATTTTTCTTTCATTTCTCAGTATTTTGCGGGAAAAGTACCAAAAGCAGTTGGTTGGCAGAGATGTTACCTTTCAATCAGTCATATTGGCCGGCGTCTATGATATTAAGAATTTGAAGTTGAAGCTGCATCCGGAAGATGAAGGGAAGAATAATAGTCCGTGGAACATAGCGGCAGATTTTCTGGTGGATATGAGTTTTTCCGCAAATGAGATTGCATCGATGCTGGACATGTATGAGGAAGACTGGCATACAGGCATGGATGTGAGGGCAATCAGCCAGATGCTTTACGAATATACGTCAGGATATCCTTACCTGGTATCAAGGCTTTGTCAGTTGATTGACGAACGGGTTGCCGGAGGTTGGGTCTGTCCGGACAAGAAAGCCGCATGGAGCAAACAGGGGGTATTGGAGGCGGTTCGTACGATTCTAAAAGAGCCGAACACACTGTTTGATGATATGCTCAAGCATCTGTATGAATATCCGAAATTAAGCATGATGTTGAAAAATATTCTATTTCAAGGGAGAAGATATACCTTTGAGACAGATGCTCCAGTGATACAGCTAGGAGTCATGTTTGGATTTTTGAAGGAACAGGAACAGGCCGTGTGTGTTGCAAACCGTATTTTTGAGACGAAGCTTTATAACTTTTTCTTATCGGAAGAAGAGAGTAGTCTCAAGGAATTGCCTGAGCCAGAGTATGGAAGGAATCAGTTAGTCGCCCATGGAATGCTCCAAATGGAACTTGTAATGAGAAAATTTTATGAATATTTTGAAAGCGTATTTGCGCAGGCGGATGAAAGATTTTTGGAGGAAGATGGACGCCGGGTTTTTCTTATGTTTCTTCGTCCAATCATCAATGGGATGGGAAATTATTATATTGAAGCACAGACCCGTGATAAGACAAGGACAGATGTGATCGTTGATTATAAAGGAAAACAGTTTGTGATTGAGATGAAATTGTGGAGAGGCAGGCAATACAATTATGATGGGAAAGCCCAGCTTGCGGGATATCTGGAACAGTATCGTCTTGACAGAGGGTATTTATTGACGTTTAATTTTAACAAAAATAAACAGACAGGGATAATTGAGAGTATCTGTGACGGGAAAAGGATATTAGAGGTAGTTGTATAGAGTTGAGTTTTCATGCATGAAGATACAAAAGAAGGGGCAAAAGCATTCGCTTTTGCCCCTTCTTTTGTATCTTTTTTCGCAGATTACCCCAATCTGCGAAAGAATGTCTATATAAAAAATCTCATACAATCCCTTCCGCTTGCATTATTATACTTTCAAACCATGGGTTTGTCAATCAAATGTAAAAATTTTTCACAGATTTATAGGAATTCTGTATAAATATAGCGCAAAATACACATGAAAACAACAGACCTATTTCTATTTGTGGTCAAAATAATGGTCAGGAGGGATTCTGGAAATGCCGAGACGCGGAGAAAACATAAGAAAAAGAAAAGATGGACGTTGGGAGGGAAGATACTACACGCAGGAGCCGGAAAGCGGCAGGAGCGTCCTTCATTCTGTTTACGCAAAGACGTACGGTGAAGTAAAAGAAAAGCTGTCCGAAGCAAAGCTGTCTGCAAAGAAGAGAAAAGAAGAAGAATGCCATACAGCGGTTTATTTCCATACTGTGGCAGAGGAATGGCTGCAAGCCACGAGGAATCAGAAAAAACATGCAACCTATACAAAATACCGTATTATTTATGAGACCCATATTCGAGAAAAGCTAGGAAATCTTCTGTTTTCTGAGCTTACAGAGGAAACGGTAATAGGAGTATTTCAAAATGAAAAGTCGGAGATGATGTCCGACAGCCTGCACAAAAGTATCTCATGTGTATTGAATCAGATACTTTCTTATGCGGTTCTCCATTATCAGGTTCCTTCACTCAGATATTCCAGCCCGAGAAGCAAAACCTTTACGAAACCGGTGGAGATTCTGAACCTGTCAGAACAAGAGCGGCTTCTGCGATGCCTGTATGATGGGATGGATGCCTGTAAACTGGGGATTATCATCTGCATTTCCACGGGATTGCGCTTAGGGGAAATCTGTTCCCTCAAATGGAATGACATTGATTTTGCTGGAAAAATGTTACAGGTGAACACGACCGTACAGCGGATTGCAGTGGAGGGATGCGACGTCAGGACGACGCTGTTAGAAGGAGAGCCGAAAAGTATATGTTCAAAGAGAGAAATCCCTTTGCCGGATGAACTTGTAAAATTACTGCTCCGCTGCTATGACAACGACGGGGAATATGTCATCAATAAAGACAAGCCTATGGAGCCGCGGACATATCAGAATAAGTTCCGAAAATACCTTGAGGCCGCCAATGTGAAAAAGAAAAATTTTCATATTTTGCGCCATACTTTTGCGACAAACTGCGTCAGCAGCGGGATGGATATCAAATGTCTCAGTGAAATCTTAGGTCACTCAGATGTGAAAATCACATTGAACCGTTACGTACATCCCACGGCGGAAACGAAGCGTCAGCATATGAATTCCGTGTCGGCTATTTATGGTCGTTTTGTGGGTCAGGAGGAATAGAAAGTACGATGTAATCAGAGCTGACGGTAAATTTTTCATAGATTGGGGTAATCTGTGAAATCTGTCAAATCTCGGAATCAGGATTCAGCAATACATAAAAAATATTTTGATGGAGGGCGTCCGCCCTAAGGCATGTATTACGGTGTACCTCTTGGGTACAGGTTTATGAAATGAAGATGAATCAAAAAAAATTGTGTAAGACAGTTTGCCAGCACAACAGAGAGCCTGTCAGCGCAGATGATATGAAAAAACTTCAGGAAGTCGCAGAGGATTACCGCACAGTAAAGAATTACATATACCAGCGTTACGGAGGTATCGGCAGCCTGTCAAAGATTTACCCCGGGTATACGGTACAGAACGAGATGACGAAGGACGGGTTGCGGGAAAGGCTTGGAATTCCATCTGTATATTATTATCTTGCCATTTTTGACGCATTGGGAGATATAAAATGCCAGTGGACAGATACGAAATCAAAAATCCTGAAATTGACAGGACGCAACGACGGATTCACGGAAAAAGAAAAGCACTACCTCCGTTTTTTACTGAAAGTCAACAATGGGTTTGAGGCGGTATTAAACCAGAAGCAAGTCGTATTGAAACCGGAGCTTCAGAAGCAATATGATTTGTTGGCGAGGGAAGTAGAGGTAAAAAAGCTCCACAACTATCTTTGCAGGCAGGTACGCAGACACCTTGGAAAGCTGCATACGGATATTGCGGCAGGATTTTCCATAGCCGAGAGGGCGTACCGTTATGCAGACCACGGAATCTACATTTCCGTAAAGCAGAAGCGGAAACGGGTCTTCATACCGCTGACGGATCATAACCAGTACCAATCTCAGCTATATATAAAATTGTATCCGGACAAGGCAGGTATAGAGATTAAAGTTCCAATTCAGACGGCAGTCCGTGAACATGCAGATTATACGAACCAAGTAGGCGTGTCAGTGGGAATGTGTACGATGTTTACGACAGACGGGGGAAATCGGTACGGAGAAATGCTTGGAAGTTACCAGACAGAGTATGCGGACTGGATTCGGAAACAGACGGGGAGTTACATGCGAAATAAGGCAGACAATCCGGGAAGGATAAAGTATCGCAATAAGAAAAAGCGGTATGAGGAACGGCTCCATAGCTATATTAACCAAGAGCTGAACCGTTTTCTTAGGACAGAGAAACCCAGAATCGTCTATATCCCCCGGCTTCCCAAACCAGGCGGAAAAGGAGTAAGCAAGAAGCTGAATCATTACAACACTCTGTGGCAGAGAGGATATATCCGCAGCAGATTCACGCAGAAATGCCGCGAGCATTCGGTAGAGATTGTGGAAGTAATCGGAAAAGATATCAGTAAGGAATGCAGTCGATGCGGGCGCCTGGGGGAAAAACGGGAAGGGATATTCCTATGTGAAGCCTGCGGATACCAGACAGAGGAGAAAATCAATGCGGCAAAGAATGCGAAAAAGCGCGGACTCGGAGATGGAGTATTGTATTAAACTGCTTAAAAATAAGGAGAAAGGTCATAAGAATAGCTGCTTAGATGAATAGCGGCGGTAAGCCGGTATTTCACCGAAAGGACTGGGGAGCGTATTCATGATATAAAAAATAAAAGTCGGCATTAGAAGGCAATAGAACGTTGCGTATTGGGTATGCCAAGACCTCGCGAACATGGGAATGTATAGTGCGCTGATGCGCACGCAGGTCATCAACCTGCGGTTGGTGACAAGACAAGAGGAAGTGCGCTGATGCGCACGCAGGTCATCAACCTACGGTTGGTGACAAGATATGATGTAGCGGGGAGCGAAGCGGAGATAATCTGCATCATCGATTACATAAGAGATGACCAATGTGTCTTATTTGAACAAAAATATATAGTATATGTACTATATTAAATTAAAAGCACGCAGAAAAAGCAAGTATAAGGAGTAAAACTGATAAATGAAAAAGGTTGTTATCATAGCAGGAATGCATAGAAGCGGAACATCCGTTGCGGCGCAGCTCTGCCAACATATGGGCGCCTACTTGGGAGAAAAAGCAGAATTAATGGGCGCCGCAAGGGACAATCCGGGCGGGTTCTTTGAAAATATTGAGATCACAAAGACCAATGATGAAATATTACGTTTATGCGGAAGAGAATGGTACAGCTTGACTTTGGCAGAACCGGATTATCATCATCCGCAGATCATCAAAAAGATAGAAAAATTAAAAGCGATTGTCCAAAGATTACTTTTGAAAAGCGATACGGTTGCCATAAAAGACCCACGGATATCGGTATTGCTTCCGTTATGGGAGAAAATTTTAGATGGGCTGGAGGTTGAAACTGCATATATATGGATATTTCGGAACCCTTTAGAAGTAATGGAGTCCCTAAGGAAACGGGATGGATACACCAGCAAGCATAGTCTCTTGCTGTGGAGCCATTATAATCTCAGCATATTAAGGTTTCTCAGAAATAAGAAATATCTGTTGGTAGATTACCGAGAGATTCTGGACAATTCCAAGGTATTTGAATCATTCAGCCAGATCTTCGGCCGTAAACCGGACAATGGTTTGAAGCAGGAGTTTAATCAGATTGTAACTCATGCATACTGCCATTCCCATTATTCATGTGAAGATGTCCGGAACACGCAGGAAAAATTTCTCATTGATTTATATGAAATATTGGTGACAAGACAGGAGCGAAAAGCCGATTTACCTGAACTGGAAGAACAATACAGGAAAGAAATTGTAATCCCACAAAAAAAATATATGGATTATGCTGTGTTAGAAGATAGAGAATCTCTGAGGGACAAGGAAATCATCATCTACGGAGCCGGGAATTATGGGAAAAGAATAGCAAAGATGCTCCGGGATTTGGGAATCACCAGATACGATTTTTGTGACCGGGATGCCGGAAAGCGCCATATGGAATGGATGGGCGGAATAGTTTTTTCCATCGCTGAGATCGAAAACAAAGAAAATGTATTGTTTATTATTGCCGTGGAAAATGCGGATATGAGAAGAGAAATCGAACAGACATTGATGTACGCAGGGGGAGGATTTTCTGCCTTTGCGACAGAATTAATATGGAAATATACAATTAATAAACCAGTAGATATAGAATCCGATGCAGAACGGTTTACCTTGTGGTACAGAGAATTGAAAATGCGGGGAGATGTTGTAAAAAATGCATGTAGATATCCTATTTTAGTCTATCAAAACGGGAAAGTAGGCTCCTCAACTATCGTAAAAAGTCTATGGAATGAGGGAGTCAAGAATGCGCATGTACATAGATTCTTTTTCAAAAACGATATGATTGGGGAATTGATATTGGGTGAAAATCACGAAGAGTTGATAAAGAATACAAACGTGTTTAGTTCCCATTTTCCCGGTTATGTGGATTCTATAAAAAATAGGATGAAAGGTAAGAAAATCATAACAATGATAAGAGAACCAATCGCGACCGATTTATCCACCGTGTTTCAATGGATTGGAAGCGGTGTTGCCGACCGTTTTTTTGCAGAAAGATTAAGAAAAGGAAAAACATTTTTGCAAGCTGTTTCTGAATTGATGGGAAAGATTCAGAACAGATTATTTGAATGGTTTGAGGAAGAATTAAGAGAATTATGCGGTGTCAATGTATTGGATTACCCCTTTGACAAGGAAAAAGGATACACAATCATTTCATCTGACAATGCGGAAATCCTACTTTTTAAAATAGAAAAAATCACAGAATTAGAGAACGTTATCAGAGATTTTGCAGGTGTTTCCGAATTTGAACTGCAAAATGATAATGTAGGTGAGCGGAAAGAATACGCCCATATTTATAAAGAGGTAAAGAAAAGAATGAAGCTTCCGGCAGAGTATATCGAGTATTATTATTGCAATCATCCATATATGGAGCATTTTTATTCAAAAGAAGAGCAGGAAATTTTTTTAAGAAAATGGAATCAGTGAACGTATTAGATAGGATTAGCTGCCATAATTTTGTTTATGCAGACGGATATATTTATTTTTCTAATTGGTTTTATAATGGACTGTTCGAGGTTGAGATTGAAACGGGAAAAACATTTTTTTATGGAAACTTTGAAAACGAGAAATTTTCAGAGATAAATGTACATAAGGAGATTTTCATCAGGGATGAAAAAGTGTATTTTTGCCCATGGCGAGGCGGGCATCTGCATATTTTGAACAGGGCAGACCGAACCATATCTTCCATAGAGATTAGAAGCAAGGAAGAACCATTTTCTCTCATAGAAACAGTGACAGTGGGAGAAGACAGTATGTTTTTTAGATTTAAAGAGGAAGAAAAATCAGCCAAAAAATTTGATTTTCAGTCGTTAAAAGTAACCCATGTAAATCATCCATCTGAAATTCAGGGAACGCCGTTGGCGGACGAAAAAGAAAGATTTCCAGATTTGCCGCTGTTAGAGGAAAATCATATCGAATATGCCGACAGATTTTTTTGGAAACAGATATCTAATGGAGTTTGGTACGGCTTTATGCCAATGGGACGGCATCTGTTACGCTATATCGAAGAAAGCGGCAGAATTGAAAAAAATCCCCTTATCGTAGTGAACGAAATAGAGTTACAGGAATATTTGCATGTAGTGAGAAAAGAGCTTCTGAAACAACCTGTCTATGAAATGCCCATAAAGTTGCAGGAGTTTTTGGAATGCTTAAAATTGAGGGAAGCTTACATATCAGATGGTTCCGGAAAGAAAAATCTGGGAAATAAAATCTGGAACACTATGCTTGGCATGGGCAAGGTATGATTGACAGGAGGACGTAAAATGGACAGACAAAAATTACATCCCCATCTGGATGCGTTGGAGGCAGAGGCAATCTATATTATGCGGGAAGTAGCGGCAGAATGTGAGAAACCGGTTATGCTCTACTCCATCGGAAAAGACAGCTCCGTTATGCTGCATCTGGCGATGAAAGCCTTCTATCCGGAGAAGCCTCCGTTTCCCTTTTTACATATTGACACCACATGGAAATTCAGGGAAATGATTGCATTTCGCAACCGTATAGCAGAGAAACATGGAATCGAAATGCTGGTCTATACCAACGAAGAAGGAGTAAGGCAAGGTATTAATCCCTTCGACCATGGCGCGGCTTATACGGACATCATGAAGACCCAGGCTTTGAAGCAGGCATTGGAGGCCTACGGATTCACGGCGGCATTTGGCGGAGGAAGGAGAGACGAGGAGAAGTCCAGGGCAAAAGAAAGAATCTTTTCCTTCCGAAATCAGGCACAGGCATGGGAACCGAAAAGCCAAAGACCGGAGATGTGGAAGCTATATAATACACAGCTCCATAAAGGAGAGAGTATCCGGGTATTTCCCCTTTCTAACTGGACGGAGAAGGACATCTGGCAGTACATCGCCAGAGAAAAGATTGAAATCGTTCCCCTGTATTTCGCAAAGGTACGTCCGGTAGTATTCCGGGATGGGAACATCATCATGGTTGATGATGACAGGATGCGGTTACTTCCGGGGGAAAACATAGAGCATAAGAGTGTCCGTTTTCGGACTCTTGGCTGTTATCCCCTGACAGGGGGGATTGAGTCCACGGCAGATACATTGGATGGGATTGTAAAAGAAACCTTGCAAGCCGTCACTTCCGAGCGAACGAGCCGGGTGATAGACCATGAAGGAGCCGGAAGTATGGAGCGGCGTAAGCGGGAGGGATATTTTTAGATGGATGGATTGCTGAAATTTATGACCTGCGGAAGTGTGGACGACGGGAAATCTACATTGATTGGGCACATGCTGTATGATGCAAAACTGTTGTTTGCTGACCAGAAACATGCCTTGGAGTTAGAAAGCCGGGTGGGAAGCCGGGCGGGGAAAACGGACTACTCGCTTTTGCTGGACGGATTGATGGCAGAACGGGAGCAGGGAATTACGATTGACGTGGCATACCGGTATTTTTCAACGGAGAAGAGAAGTTTTATTGTGGCGGATACGCCGGG
>OFGE01001279.1_pt1 | contig 22795 bp, 27 predicted proteins | sample 1521681 | NCBI WGS metagenome assembly OFGE01 (sample SAMEA3504093, study PRJEB24116) | mouse gut metagenome | biome: mouse gut; feature: mouse-associated habitat; material: faeces | place: Denmark | collected 2011
CCTATCCCACATTATAGAAAGGCGGTGCTTATTATGGCAGAAAAGAGGAAAGACAACCGGGGCAGGAATCTTAAAACTGGCGAATATTACGATTCAAAGAATAAGCGGTATATGTTCCGAAAGATGATTGACGGCGAACGCATAACAATTACCGCTCCTGATCTGGTGGAATTGCGGAAACAGGAAAATGATTTGCTATACAGGATTGACCGGGGCAACAAGCTGAATACCAGAAATGCCAGAATGACATTGAACGCCTATTTTGATTTTTGGATGGAAACATTTGCAAAGAGCGGCAGGAAAGCCACAACTTGCACAAATTATAAGTCGTATTACAACACATACATCAAGAACACAATCGGGAAAAAGCAGATTGCAAAGATTACAAAGGCAGATTGTCAGAGAATCATTAATGAAATGGTTCAGGACGGCAAGAAACATTCTACCATGTCCAATCTGAAAAGTTGCCTGAATATTGTCTTTGAATGTGCTTTGGATGATGATATTATTATCAAGAATCCTGCAAAGAATTTACAAGTGCCGCAGACAGAGAGTAAGAAACGGACAGCCATAGAACAGCAGCAGATTGATTTGTTTATGGGCTATGTAAAGAATAGCGAGCGGTATTCATACAGTTATCCGGCATTTGTTGTCCTGTTTAATTTGGGTATGAGAATCGGAGAAATGGCGGCTCTGACGTGGGCTGATGTGAATTTCAAAGAGAATACCATAACCATCAATAAAACGGTAAATCGGTACAGAAAAGCAGATTACGGTTTCACTATGGCGGTGGCTTCTCCCAAAAGCAAAACATCTATTCGCAGTGTTGCAATGAATAGCGTAGTGAGAAAAACGCTCCTGAAGCTGAAAATGCAGAATGTTCCCCCTGCTGCAAAATTGCCTTATGTGGATGATTCCGGGAATATCCGGGGGCAGATATCCGGTTTTCTGTTTGTGAATAAATCCGGGAATGTATGGAATGAGCCGGGATTCCGGGAACTGATAAAAAGGATTGTGGAGCGGCACAACAAGGATGCAGAAGAAAACCATACAGAAAAGATTGAGAATTTTTGTCCGCACATGGTTCGACATACTTACACAAGCCTTGCTTACTCTGCCGGGGCTGATGTGAAGATTGTGAGCCAGAACCTCGGACACGCTTCTACATCCGTGACACTGGACACATATACGCATCTGACAGAGGATAAAAAGAAAGAGCAGGAAGCAGTGGCGCAGACGGTCAGAATATCATAATTGCTGTGACAATTCTGTGACAAATTCGAGAAGAAAGACGGAAAAAGATAGACCATGATAAAAGTACCCTATCTGGCAGCAGTATTGATATAAACAAGGATAACATAAGATGAAACAACACGAACAAAAGTTCGTAAAGAAAAAACACTTGACACCTTAACGGACCTATGTTATCCTACCCGAGGTGGTAAATATGGAGACAAAGCTCAAGCAGGCATATCTCTATGATTTTTATGGAGAATTGTTAAACGCACACCAGCGGAAGATATATGAAGCATTTTTCTTCCAGGATTTCTCCTTAAGCGAAATTGCCGAGGAGGAAGGCATCAGCCGCCAGGGCGTGCATGATTCCGTAAAGCGTTCTGTAAAAGCATTGGAAGAATACGAAAATAAGCTTCACCTGGTAGAAAAATTCTTATTCGTCCGGGAGCGGATTAGTGAGATCCGCAGTCTGGTACATTCCTGCGGCATTACAGGTTTAGGCCAGGCGCAAACGGCAGGGGATACGCTGCATTTGGAAACCATAAAAGCGGAAATCGACCGGATTTCCAATGAAATTTTAGAGGAGCTGTAATATGGCATTCGATAACCTGTCCGAAAAACTGCAAAATGTTTTTAAAAATCTAAGAAGCAAGGGAAGATTAACCGAAGACGATGTAAAATCTGCTTTAAAAGAGGTCAAAATGGCATTGTTGGAAGCCGACGTCAACTTTAAGGTGGTAAAGCAGTTCGTAAAGACCGTCCAGGAGCGCGCTATTGGCCAGGACGTTATGAACGGCTTAAATCCGGGCCAAATGGTGATTAAGATTGTAAATGAAGAAATGGTCGCCTTAATGGGGTCGGAGACAACTGAGATTGCCCTAAAGCCCGGAAATGAGATCACAGTCATTATGATGTCAGGCTTACAGGGTGCAGGAAAGACGACGACTACGGCCAAAATCGCAGGCAAGCTAAAGCAGAAAGGCAAAAAGCCGCTTCTTGTGGCATGCGATATATACCGTCCGGCCGCGATCGATCAGCTAAAGATCAACGGCGAAAAGCAAGGCGTGGAAGTATTTTCTATGGGGGATAAAAATACCCCGGTCAATATTGCAAAAGCAGCCGTAGAGTATGCGCAAAAGAACGGTTTTAACGTTGTAATCATAGATACCGCGGGTCGCCTTCATATTGATGAAGGCATGATGGATGAGTTAGAGGCCATTAAAGCTGCTGTGGAGGTATACCAGACCATTTTGGTTGTGGATTCCATGACGGGGCAGGACGCGGTCAACGTCGCCAGTGCATTTGATGGGAAAATCGGTGTGGACGGCGTAATATTAACCAAGTTAGACGGTGATACCAGGGGCGGTGCGGCGCTTTCTATCCGCTCAGTCACCGGAAAGCCTATCCTCTATGTGGGTATGGGGGAAAAGCTTTCAGATCTGGAACAGTTTTATCCCGATCGGATGGCCTCCCGGATCCTTGGTATGGGCGATGTGCTGACTATGATTGAAAAGGCACAGGAAGCCATTGATGAAGAGGAAGCCAGAAAACTCGAGCAGAAGATGAAAAAAGCGGAGTTTGACTTTGACGACTATTTAAGCTCGATGGGGCAAATGAAGAAAATGGGCGGGCTTTCGAGTATCCTTGGCATGATGCCGGGGATGGGGCAGATGAAGATGCCGGAATTTGACGAAGCGGAAGCAGAAAAAGGGATGAAGCGGACGGAGTCCATTATTTATTCCATGACGGCGGAAGAACGGCGTAACCCCTCCCTCTTAAACCCCAGCCGCAAGCGCAGGATCGCAAATGGGGCAGGTGTAGATATTGCTGAGGTGAACCGTTTGGTAAAACAGTTTGAACAGGCGCGTAAAATGATGAAACAGCTTCCGGGCATGATGGGGGGCGGGGCAAAGCGCGGCAGGCGCGGTAAATTTAAATTTCCGTTTTAACAGGTGCAATTAAGGCAGTATTGCTTTAATTATAAATTAAATGGCGGCGGCAGGATTTTGGCAGGCCGGTGCAGATTATTAGGGTTTAGGAGGTGAAATGAGATGGCAGTTAAGATCAGGTTAAGAAGAATGGGAAAGAAAAAAGCTCCTTTCTATAGAATCATCGTAGCAGATTCCAGATCTCCCAGGGATGGAAGGTTTATTGAGGAAATCGGAACTTATGATCCGACCAGGGATCCTAGCGAATACCGTGTAAACGAAGAGCTTGCAAAGAAATGGCTCTCAAACGGCGCACAGCCGACAGAGACAGTCAGCAGGATTTTCAAGGCAGCCGGGATCGAAAAATAAGCGGGGGATGAGTGATGAAAGAATTAGTAGAAGTAATTGCGAAATCACTGGTCGATTATCCGGATGAAGTCGTTGTCACCGAAGAGGAAACGAACAAAGCCATTGAGCTTAAGCTGCATGTGGCGCAGCCGGATATGGGAAAGGTAATCGGCAAGCAGGGATGTATTGCAAAAGCAATCCGTTCCGTTGTGAAAGCAGCAGCTTCAAAAGAAGACAAAAAGGTTACTGTGGATATTGTACAAAAGCAGTAACCGATTTTTTGCAGGAAGGAGGATTCTATGGGTAAAAAACCAACCGTTTTAATGATTTTGGACGGGTTTGGATTAAACGACGATACAAACGGCAATGCCGTAGCGTTAGCCGAAACCCCCAATATTGACAGGTTAATGAAAGAATGCCCGTTTGTAAAAGGGTATGCCAGCGGGCTTTCCGTAGGTTTGCCGGATGGGCAGATGGGCAATTCCGAAGTTGGGCACCTTAATATGGGCGCCGGAAGGATTGTCTACCAGGAGCTGACCCGGATTACGAAAGAAATCGAAGAAGGTACCTTTTTCAAAAACCCAGAGTTGTTGCGTGCGGTGGAAAATGTAAAGAAGAACAATTCTGATTTACATTTGTACGGGCTGTTGTCAGATGGCGGCGTCCACAGCCATAACACGCATTTGTACGGCTTGCTTGAGCTTGCCAAACGGGAAGGCGTAGAAAACGTCTATGTACATTGTTTCTTAGACGGAAGGGATACCTCGCCGACTTCCGGCAAGGGATTTATCGAAGCGTTGGAAGCAAAGATGAAAGAAATCGGCGTTGGCAAAATTGCAGGTATCTGCGGGCGTTACTATGTTATGGACAGGGACAATCGGTGGGATCGTGTCGAAGCCGCTTACCGTGCGCTTACTTTAGGCGAAGGTGTAAGGGCAAAGAGTGCAGTAGAGGCTATAGATGCATCTTATGCTGAGGATAAGACGGATGAATTTGTAATGCCGACCGTAATCGAAGAAAACGGTGCGCCAGTTGCCACGATCAAAGATGGCGACAGCATTATCTTTTTTAATTTCCGCCCAGACCGCGCGAGGGAAATCACCAGGACATTTTGTGCAGACGAGTTTGACGGGTTTGACAGAGGGCCTAGGAAACAGGTTGTATATGTATGTTTTTCCGAATATGATGTAACTATCCCGAACAAGACGGTTGCATTTAAAAAGGTAGAACTGGAAAATACATTTGGGCAGTACCTTGCAGCGCATCAAATGACGCAGGCGAGGATTGCGGAAACCGAAAAATACGCGCATGTTACGTTTTTCTTTAACGGCGGTGTAGAAGAGCCAAATCCGGGAGAGGATCGTATCCTGGTCAATTCCCCGAAGGTTGCCACGTATGATCTGCAGCCGGAAATGAGCGCGCCTGCCGTATGCGATAAGCTGGTAGAAGCGATTGAATCAGGCAAATATGATGTAATTATCATCAATTTTGCCAATCCAGATATGGTAGGCCATACAGGGGTGTTAGATGCGGCTGTCCAAGCGGTAGGCACGGTGGATACATGCGTAGGCAGGGCAGTGGAAGCGCTCAAAAAAGCGGACGGGCAGATGTTTATCTGTGCGGATCACGGTAATGCAGAGCAGCTGGTTGATTATGAAAACGGCGGAAGCTTTACGGCGCATACGATTAACCCAGTTCCGTTTATCCTGGTAAATTATGACCCGGCATATACGTTGAAAGAAGGCGGATGTTTAGCAGATATTATTCCTACGCTCATTGAGATGATGGGGATGGAGCAGCCGGCGGAGATGACGGGAAAATCACTGTTAGTGAAAAAATAGAGCTGGTAATGGGAGGCAAGGGCGTTTTGGCGCTTTTGTCTCTTAATTTATTTCAAATGATTGTAAAATGCAAAAGAATTAAGTATAATAATTAGAGCGTACCCCCCCAAAAAAAACATTTCCACCGTCTGCATCCCCCCACTTAGTGCTATATTTGCACCGAATCCGGTCAACGTAGCCCGCTACGCCCCTCATTTGGTACAAATCTCCTATATCATACCCTTTGGGTATTAAGTGGAGAATACATCCGCCGGAAAGCATTTTTCAAACATGCTTTAAATCACCAGAAAATAGCTGCTGTATATATAGAAATTAAAATTTACTGTTCCCAAATGAAAAAGAGTCTGCTATAATACAGTTAAATATCATCCAGGAGGTATTTCAGATGGCTGAGAATAGAAAAGGCTTTAAAATCAAAGAAGATAAATTAGGCAAGGTAAAGATTGCGGACGAAGTAGTTGCTATTATTGCTGGCCTGGCTGCTACTGAGGTGGAGGGTGTCAGCTCCATGGCAGGGAATATTACAAATGAGCTAGTCAGCCGGCTTGGCATGAAGAACCTGTCCAAAGGAATCCGTGTCGAGGTAACGGACGGCATAGTGCGTGTGGATGTTGCGTTAAACATCGCATATGGGTATGCGATCCCAGAAGTGTCCTCGAAAGTTCAGGAGAAGGTAAAGGTCGCAATCGAGAATATGACAGGACTAGAGGTATCCAGTATAAATGTCAGAATTGCCAGTGTTGATATGGGGACAGGCAGGTAAAGGGTGTCTATACGGCACCCTTTTTTATATAGCCCTGTTTAAAATTACTGTGTTAAAAAATCAGAAAAAGGAGAAGCCAGATGACGAGAAGTAAAATGAGGGAAAAGACATTCCAGCTATTGTTCCGTATAGAATTCCACCAGGAGCAAGAGCTGCCGGGACAGCTTGTATATCTGGAGGAGGATTACCTGGCAGACGATGGGGAGGACGTGGATAAGGATATTGCTTCGGAATCAGATATTGCGTATATTGAGAAAAAAGCAGCGGCCATTGCGGCGCATGCGGCTGAGATAGACAGCAAAATCAACGCGGTTGCGAAGGGGTGGAAGACAAACCGCATGGGCAAGGTGGAGCTGGCCATTATCCGCCTTGCGGTTTATGAAATTAAATACGATGAAGATATCCCAACGGGCGTAGCTATTAATGAGGCGGTGGAGCTGGCAAAGAAATACGGCACCAAGGATGCGCCTTCCTTTGTAAACGGGATTCTGGCAAAAATTGTATGAAAAAGAACACATATACCGTAGGACAGGTAAACGCCTACATTAAAAATATGTTTGCCCAGGATTTCATGCTGCATGGCATCTGCATCAAGGGAGAAGTTTCCAATTGCAAATACCACTCCTCCGGGCATATTTATTTTACGATAAAAGATGAAAAAGCAGCGATGTCCGCCGTAATGTTTGCCGGAAACCGGGGCGGGTTAAGCTTTTACATGCAGGAAGGGGACAGGGTGCTTGTAACGGGATCGGTCGAAGTATACGAGCGGGACGGGCGATACCAGCTTTATGCAAAGGAGATTGAAAAGGACGGCGAAGGCAGCCTGTTTTTAAAATTCGAGGCATTAAAGTGCGAATTGGAGGAAATGGGTATGTTTGCCCCCGAATATAAAAAACAGATACCCAAATATATCCGCACGCTTGGCGTTGTAACAGCGCCTACCGGGGCGGCGGTACAGGATATCCGCAACATTGCAGGCAGGAGGAACCCTTATGTGCAGGTGATTTTATACCCGGCAAAGGTACAGGGGGATGGGGCAGCGGAAAGCATTGTAAACGGAATCCGTGCTTTGGATACCCTGGGTGTAGATGTTATAATTGTGGGACGGGGCGGCGGCTCCATTGAAGATTTGTGGGCGTTTAATGAAGAGCCTGTGGCACGGGCCATATTTGAATGCCAAACCCCGGTGATTTCTGCAGTTGGCCATGAGACGGATACTACAATTGCAGATTTTGTGGCAGATTTGCGTGCCCCCACGCCTTCGGCCGGGGCGGAGCTTGCCGTATATGATGTATATGATCTGTTTGACGAAATGGCCAATTTAAGCCATCGCCTGAAACGGTCCGCAGAGTGGAAACTTGATTTGGCAAAAAGCCGCTGCGGGGCTCTTATGGGCAGGCTTTCGGCAAAAAGCCCTGCAAACCGCCTGAATGAAAACAGGCAGTATGCCGCAAACCTTGAACAAAAGCTTATACAGAAAATGGACGGGGCAGTGCGGGATGCCAAATACAGGCTTGGGATGTTTGCTGGGCATATGGACGGGGTTTCCCCAGTAAAGCAGTTGAGTAAAGGGCTTGCATTTGTTACCGATGCAGACGGCTGGCGGATAAGCGGGATTTCGGGCATAAAGCCTGGAGACGTGGTACGGGTGCGTTTGCAGGATGGGACAATTGTGGCAGGAGTAAAGGATGTTGTCAGAGGTGCATGAAAACCGCAGGCAGCAAATAAAACGTTATGAAAAAGGAAAGGCAGTATAAAATGGAAACAACGGAAATACAGACAGCCGGGGAAACCGGATTGAATTTGGAAGAGCTGTTTGCCCAGGTTGAAGATATCTTGGAGCAAATGGATGATAAAGATATATCGCTTGAAAAATCCTTCCTTTTGTATGAAGAAGGCATGAAAAAGCTAAAACAGTGCAATGATAAAATTGACCAGGTAGAGAAAAAGATGCTGGTCATCCGTGAGCAGGGTGATTTGATAGAATTTTAAGGGAGTTGTTATGGATTTTCAGACAGAGTTAAAAAGCAGGATAACGCAAATAGAACAGATTTTAAAGAACTGCCTGCCAGAAGAAAAGGGTTATCAAAAAACAGTTATAGAAGCTATGAATTACAGTGTCCTTGCAGGAGGCAAACGCCTGCGTCCAATGCTTATGATGGAGACATACCGTTTGTTTGGCGGAAATGGTACAGTGGTTGAGCCATTTGCGGCAGCGATCGAAATGATCCACACATATTCGCTGGTGCACGATGATCTTCCGGCGATGGACAATGACGAATACCGCCGCGGTAAAAGGACAACGCATGCCGTATACGGGGAAGCTATGGGCATTTTGGCGGGGGATGCACTTTTAAATTTTGCCTACGAAACGGCAGCAAAGGCGTTTTCCATGGAACCTGGAGGGGCAAGCGTTGGAAGGGCTTTTGAAGTTTTGGCGCAGAAAGCCGGGATTTACGGTATGGTTGGCGGCCAGACGGCAGATGTGGAAGCGGAAGGGGCAGGAGAGGCTTCTGTGGACAAGCTTACCTTTATTTACCGCCTGAAAACAGGTGCGCTGATTGAAGCCGCTATGCTTTCTGGGGCTATTTTGGCAGGGGCAGGGGAAGCGGAGCAAAGGCTTATTGAACAGATTGCCGGGGAAATTGGGATGGCGTTCCAGATACAGGACGATATTTTGGATGTGACAAGCACATTAGAAGTACTGGGCAAACCAATCGGCAGCGATCAGAAGAACCAAAAGACGACATATGTGTCGTTATTTGGGATGGAGCAGGCAAAAGAGAAGGCAGGGCAATTATTTGGGGACGCAATGGACAAGCTTGATTCCCTTTCCGTCAAAAACCCGTTTTTGTCTGAATTATTACGAAGTTTGATACATCGGGAAAAATAGAGGTGCCGTTATGGTATTGGAGAAGATTACACAGGCAAATGATATTAAAAAGGTGGGCAAAGCAGAATGGAGCTTATTGGCGGAGGAAATAAGGGCATTTTTAATTGATAAAATCTCCCTTTCCGGAGGGCATTTGGCTTCAAACTTAGGTGCTGTGGAGCTGACAATGGCGCTGCACCTTGCATTTGATTTGCCGAAGGATAAAATAGTATGGGATGTAGGGCATCAGTCTTATACACATAAAATACTGACTGGGCGTATGGATGGGTTTGACACATTGCGCAAATACGGCGGCATGAGCGGTTTCCCTAAACGGGGCGAGAGCGAATGCGACTGCTTTAATACAGGGCACAGCTCTACTTCGATTTCTGCAGGGCTTGGATACGCCATGGCGCGGCAGATTAAAGGAGAGGATTATAAAGTCGTTTCGGTGATAGGCGACGGCGCGCTGACGGGGGGCATGGCGTATGAGGCTATGAACAACGCTTCTAGGATCCGCTCGAACTTTATTATAGTGTTAAACGATAATAATATGTCTATTTCGGAAAACGTAGGAGGCCTGTCAAAGCATTTAAATAACCTGCGTACAGCAAAGCCTTATCAGGAAATCAAGACGGGGATTGCCAATTCCCTCAGCCGTATCCCAGTTTGCGGGGAAGGGCTGGTAGAGCGGATCCGTAAGACGAAAAGCGGTATTAAGCACCTTTTGGTGCCGGGGATGCTGTTTGAGGATATGGGGATTATGTACTTAGGCCCAGTGGACGGCCACAATATTTCCCAAATGGTGAAAGCGTTTAGAGAAGCTACCAGGCTGCAAGGCCCGGTGCTTGTGCATGTGCTGACTAAAAAAGGCAAAGGGTACCGGCCTGCAGAACGCCATCCGGCGCGGTTCCATGGGACAGATCCGTTTAACATAAAAACGGGCCTTCCATTAAAAAAACGGGTAAAAGCGAATTATACGGATGTCTTTTCTACGGTGATGTGTAAACTGGGGGAACGCGATCCGTCGGTTGTAGCTGTGACTGCCGCTATGTCGGATGGTACGGGGTTAAAACGTTTCCATAACAAATATCCGGAGCGTTTTTTTGATGTTGGGATTGCGGAAGGGCATATGGCGACGTTTGCTGCAGGGCTTGCGGCTGCAGGGCTTAAACCTGTTGTGGCGGTTTATTCGTCATTTTTGCAGCGGGCGTACGATCAGGTGCTGCATGATGTCTGTATCCAGAACCTTCCGGTGGTATTTGCTGTTGACAGGGCGGGGCTTGTAGGAAGCGACGGGGAAACGCACCAGGGGATTTTTGACATTTCCTACCTTTGTGGTATTCCGAATATGACAGTAATGGCGCCTAAGAATAAATGGGAGCTATCCGATATGGTTAAATTTGCTATAGGGATTGGCGCCCCGGCAGCGGTGCGCTATCCCCGGGGAGAAGCGTACGACGGGCTAAAGGAGTTTCGGAGCCTTTTGGTTTATGGAAAAAGCGAGGTACTGTATCAAGAGGGGCAAATAGCGCTTCTGGCGCTTGGCAGCATGGTGAAAACCGGGGAGCTGGTACGGGAAATGCTGCATGAAAAAGGGTATCGATGTACGCTTGTCAATGCGAGGTTTGCAAAGCCCTTGGATGAAGAGATGATTCTGGGGCTTACAAAAGGGCATAAGCTGCTTGTGACGCTGGAAGAAAATGTGGCAAGCGGCGGGTTTGGCGAGCGTGTGACAGAGGTTTTGAACCGGAATTTTGCCAGGATCCATGTGGTGAATGTTTCGATTCCGGATGCATATGTAGAGCACGGAAATGTAGAGATTTTGCGGCGTGTGACAGGGATAGATGAAGCTACGGTTGTGGAAAGGGTTTTAGAGGAGTATTCCCGCTGCTGCAAATCAGACATTGGATAGGTAATAGCATGAAAGAACGTTTGGATATTTTAGTAACATCCCGGGGCCTTGCCCCCTCAAGGGAGAAGGCGAAAGCCTTGATCATGGAAGGAAAAATATTTGTCAACGGGCAAAGGGAAGATAAAGCAGGCAGCATGTTTCCGGAAGACTGCCAGATTAACCTGCATGGCGCCCCGTTAAAATACGTCAGCCGGGGCGGCCTAAAGCTAGAAAAAGCGATGGCACAGTTTGGCATTTGCTTAAAGGGGAAAATCTGCATGGATATCGGCGCGTCTACCGGGGGCTTTACGGACTGTATGCTGCAGCACGGCGCGTCAAAGGTATACGCCGTAGATGTCGGGTATGGCCAGTTCGCTTGGAAGCTTAGGCAGGACGCGCGTGTCGTCTGTATGGAAAAAACCAATATCCGTTACGTTACCCCAGAGGATATAGCAGACCGTCTGGATTTCGCGTCTGTAGATGTGTCCTTCATTTCCCTGGAAAAAGTACTTGGCGCGGCAAGGGAGCTTTTGTCTGATACAGGGGAAATGGTCTGCCTGATTAAGCCACAGTTTGAAGCCGGAAGGGAAAAAGTTGGTAAGAAGGGTGTGGTAAAGGATAAAGGGGTACATAAAGAAGTGATAGAAAGCGTAGCATCTTATGCCGCGGGGCTTGGCTTTGGTATAAATGCCCTGGAGTATTCCCCTATCAAAGGGCCGGAAGGGAATATCGAATATTTGATTTACATTATAAAGAACGGGGAAGGGGGCGAGGCAGGCGCAGTAGATATTGCTGGAACCGTGGAAGCGGCGCATGCTGCGCTTGAGAAAAAAGCATGAAAAAATTCTGTATCATTGCCAATTCCTATAAAGACAAAGGATTTACCCTGACTGGAAAAATGAAATCGCGTATAGCGCTCAAGGGAGGGAGCTGCCAGAGTATTTTGGAAGGTGAAGAGCTGCCCAAGCAGGCGGAGGGTATTTTTGTGCTTGGCGGCGATGGGACTCTGATCCGGGCGGCAGGTATTGCGTCCGAACGGGACATTCCGTTAATAGGCGTAAATTTAGGGCATGTGGGGTACCTTTGCGAATTGGAAGAGAAAAACGTCTATGCTGCAATCGATGAAATTATGAAGGGGAATTATTTCATAGAAGAGCGGATGATGCTCAGCGGGTATGCCGATGAAAAAAAGAGTGGGGTACAGTTCCCCAAAAAATCCTTAAATGATATTGTGATTCTGCGTAAAGGCGCGCTGCAGCTTATGGAGCTGATTGTATCCGTCAATGGGGGCTATCTGCATACCTTCCGTGCAGACGGGATTATTGTGGCGACCCCGACCGGATCTACAGGATATAGCTTATCCGCAGGCGGCCCGATTATCGATCCCAAAGCGCGTATGATCCTTATTACACCTGTTAATGCCCATGATTTGAATGCCAAAAGTATTGTTGTCGGCGCAGAGGATGAGGTGACGATAGAGCTGCGCAGCAGGCAGCCCGAAAAGCAGGAGCGCGCGGACGTAAATGTAGACGGCGAGCTTGTGATGGAATTGTCCCCCGGTGAATCCATTACCATCCGTACCTCGGAGCAGGTTACAAAAATTATGAAATTAAGCAAGATAAGTTTTTTGGAAATATTAAGAAAAAAAATGCAGATATATTCTTAATATATTTGTGCAGCAAAAAGGCGGAGCATTCAGAATGAAATCAAACAGACAGGTAAAAATTTTAGAATTGATCCGGGAAAATGAAATTGAAACACAGGAAGAATTGTCAGAATATTTAAAGCAGGAAGGGTTTAAGGTAACTCAGGCAACTGTATCACGGGATATCAGGGCTTTAAAGCTTACTAAGGTTGCGCTCAAGGGAGGAAGGCAAAAATACGCGGTATTGCCAGAAGAAACGGAAGATATGGCTGCTAAATATGTGCGCGTTTTAAAAGACGGTTTCGTATCAATGGATATGGCGCAGAATATCCTGGTAGTTAAAACCGTTTCCGGTATGGCTATGGCGGTTGCGGCGGCGTTAGATGCCATGCAGTGCCGTGAGATTGTAGGCAGTATCGCCGGAGACGATACGATCATGTGCGTAGTGCGCACGGCGGAAGATACCATGATACTAATGGAACGGCTGTATAAGATGTTAGAAAGCGTCTGAGCCGGAAATAAAAAAGGCATTGTGCAGCTGCGGGCTGGGTACGCCCTGGATTATGTTAAAACTGGAAAAAATTAAGATTGACTTTAAAAATGCACGATGTTATACTAAAAAAAGTTTGGACAATCGTTCTGTTCAGAAATCAATGTTCAGTAAAGTATTGAATCAGAAAGTACGAATCAGATCATACTGTTCAGACAGATCAACAAGTAAGCTGTAGGCAAAGGAGGAATGGATATGGCAGAAAAAAAACGTACGATATCATTTGTACTGGCCATCTGCATTATGATGGTTCTGCTTTTTTCCATGTTCTACGTTGCAGCAGAATCAAACCATGATTGCGCAGACAGGAGCTGTCCGGTTTGTTATCAAATCAGCGTATGCAAAGATACGTTAAGGACGCTGTCCATATCGGTTGCCGTCGCGGGAATTTTATCGGCAACGTTTATGGAACTGATTTGTATGCCGATCTGTCCAAAGCAGAATCTGCTTATCACTCTGGTTACCCTAAAGGTCAAGCTTTCAAATTGAATCAAATCCATGGAACAAGGAATCAAGTCTGCCCCTTGACGTACGGATTGCAGTATATCCGTTAATAGGATGCAGGCTTATGCGTGTTTTCCGGAAATTTGCCGAAAATCCGTGATTCCTTGTATTTTTATGCTCAAAAACGGGGAAATGGATGTCCTCTGTATTTTTGCGCCCTTTTTTATGGAAGATATGTAAAGTGGGACGCTATAACATGGATTTAATTTTAAAATTTTGGAGGTAATGAACAATGAAAAAAAGAATTTTATATTTGATGTGTACAGCTCTGGCGGCAGGCGCTTTTGCAGGGTGTGCACAGCAGCCCAAACAGCCCAGGCAGGACGGGCTGAAAATTGTTACGACGATTTTTCCGGAGTACGACTGGGTACGTGAAATTTTAGGGGAGAATGCAGAAGAAGCAGAGCTTACAATGCTTTTGGAGGACAAGGTGGATATGCACAGTTTTCAGCCGACGGCAGAGGATCTTGTGGAAATATCCGCCTGCGATATGTTTGTTTATGTCGGCGGAGAATCGGACGAATGGGCAGAGGACGCTTTGAAGGACGCATCCAATCCGGACATGGTTGTGGTAAATTTGCTGGAAACGCTTGGGGATATGGTCAAAGAAGAAGAACTGGCGGAAGGTATGCAAAAAGAAGCGCATGAACACGGGGAAGACGAAGGGGAAGAAGCACACGACGGGCATAAAGAGGGGGAAGCGTATGACGAGCATGTTTGGCTGTCTTTAAAAAATACCCGCCACATATGCCAGACGATTGCCGATAAGTTAGGAGAACTGGATCCGGAACATGCAGGCAGCTACCAGTCAAATGTGTCTGCATACATAGAAAAGTTAAACGGGCTGGACGAGAAGTACCAGAAAGCAGTGGATCAGTCTGAGAAAAAGCACATCCTGTTCGGAGATCGCTTTCCTTTCCGGTATCTGGCAGACGATTACGGGCTTACTTACTATGCGGCTTTTCTGGGCTGCTCGGCGGAAACAGAAGCCAGCTTTGAGACAATCACCTTCCTTGCAGGCAAGATGGACGAGCTGGAGCTGAACCGAATTCTTGTGATAGACGGGTCTGACAACAAAATAGCGGATACCATCCTGTCCAATATCCGTTCTGGCAGACAGGATCAGAAGATATTATCTATGGATTCTATGCAGTCAACTACGGCGGAAGATGTAAAAAACGGGGCGACCTATCTTTCCGTGATGGAAAAGAATCTGGAAACGCTGAAAGAAGCGTTGGAATAGGAGGCGGGGACATGGCACAGCTTAGATGTGAAAACGTAGCGTTAGGATATGAAGCGAAAGTGATATTGGAAGGGCTGCATTTTACGCTATATCCAGGAGATTATCTGTGTATTGTAGGAGAAAATGGCTCGGGCAAAAGCACCCTTCTGAAAACAGTGCTTGGACTAAAGTCTCCGCTCAAAGGAACGATTGAAACAGGGGATGGGCTGAAACAAAATGAAATCGGCTACCTTCCCCAGCAGACAGCCGTGCAAAGGGATTTTCCGGCGTCTGTAAAAGAAATCGTATTATCCGGCTGTCAGGGAAGATGCGGCATGCGTCCCTTTTACAACAGGCAGGAAAAGCGTCTGGCAGAGGAAAACATCCGGAAAATGGGAATCGAAAGCCTGCAAAACCGATGCTACAGAGAGCTTTCTGGCGGGCAGCAGCAGCGTGTGCTTTTAGCAAGGGCTTTGTGCGCGACCAGGAAAATGCTGCTTTTGGACGAGCCTGTATCCGGGCTGGATCCCAGAGTGACGGCGGAAATGTACCGCCTGATTTGGGAGCTAAACCAAAAGGATAATATTACGGTGATCATGATATCCCATGATATAGCGGCCGCCCTTACCTACGCCACCCATATTCTGCACATTGGAAGAGATCTGTTTTTTGGGACAAAGAACGAATATTTGCAAAGTGAAACCGGAAAGCTGTTTTCCGGACAGGAAGGCGGTGTGGAAAAATGACTGGAATCATGGAAAAACTGGTATTGTATCTGGAGTATCCTTTTGTGCAGTATGCGCTGGTTGTAGGAGTTTTGACCGCGCTCTGCTCCTCGCTGTTTGGCGTAACCCTTGTGCTCAAGCGGTATTCGTTTATCGGGGACGGGCTTTCCCATGTGGCGTTTTGCGCTACGGCGGCTGCATCTGTGATAAATCTGGTAAGCGATATGCCTGTGGTACTGTTTTTTACGGTTACATGCGCCATTTTACTGCTGTGCGCAGGGCAGAATGCCAAAATTAAAGGGGACGCAGCTATCGCTATGGTGTCGGTAAGCGCACTGGCGCTGGGGTATCTTTTTATGAACTTATTTTCAGACGCGTCAAACCTGTCGGGGGATGTGTGTACGACCCTGTTCGGGTCAACCTCTATACTGACGCTGACAAAAACGGATGTCTGGCTGTGTATCGCCCTTTCGGCAGCCGTGACGGTGGTGTTTCTTTTGTTTTATAATAAAATATTTGCGGTTACGTTTGACGAGGGCTTTGCGAAAGCTACGGGCGTCGGGGCGGATGCCTGCAATCTTTTGATTGCCGTTGTGATAGCCATGATCATCGTGCTGGCAATGAATCTGGTCGGCTCCCTTTTGATTTCGGCCCTGGTGATATTTCCCGCGCTTTCGGCGATGCGCCTGTTTCGCAGCTTCCGTTCCGTTACGGTTTGCTCGGCAGTTTGTTCCGTCTGCTGTGCCGTTGCCGGAATTTTGATTTCCATTGTGGCGGGGACTCCGGTGGGGTCGACTATTGTTGCCGTGGATATCGTTGTTTTCCTATTGTTTTGTCTTGTTGGTTTTATTGTTGGAGGTATCAGAAAATGAGAAAAAAATTTTGTTTTTCCGAAAAGAAATCTATCAAAAAAACAGCCGCCCTGCTTGTAATGGCAGCAGCTTTGGCGGCGTTGGCAGGCTGCGCAGGCGGCGCGTCTGCCACTGGATCGGATGCCGCCGGGGAAACGCAAAAGACGGCGGATTTGGATCTGACGGCGCTTAGCTCGACTATGGTATATTCGGAAGTATACAATATGATGGTGGAACCAGACGATTATGAAGGGAAATCAGTGAAGGTAAAAGGTAAATTTTCGGTATACCATGACGAGGAAAGCGGAAAAGATTACTTTGCCTGCCTGATTCCGGACGCTTCGGAATGCTGTTCACAGGGGCTGGAATTTCAGCCAAAAGAGGGGTACCAGTATCCGGACGATTATCCTAAGGCAGAGGAAGATATCGTAGTGCAGGGCGTATTTGGTACATACGAGGAAAACGGGAACCGTTACTGCTGCCTGAAGGAAGCCAGGTTTTTATAGGCCCTTTTATCCCGTGTGCGGTTTCTGCCATTCCTTTTTCCCGGAAGCGTTTTTTTGCCGCCTAAAACATAAAAAGTCCTTGAAAGAAGCGGAAAGCTGTGTTAATTTTAAAACAGTAAAAGCATTCCTGCGCCAAAAGCGCAGGTCTGTTTTTTGGCATACACCCCGTTGCATACCATTATAAAAGGAGAATTTATGTTACTAAACCTATATGTGAAAAATTTGGCGCTTATTGACGAAGCCGAAGTGGAATTTACGCCGGGTTTAAATATTATGACAGGCGAAACCGGGGCTGGCAAATCCATTATTATCGGATCTGTAAGCCTTGCACTCGGCGCAAAAGCCCAAAAGGAAATGATCCGGGAAAACGCCCCATACGGGTTAGTGGAGCTGACATTCCAGGTAAAAGAAGAGCAGTTAATACAGAAGCTTGGTGCGATGGATATTACATTAGAAGATGGTTACTTAGTCTTAAGCAGGAAAATTATAAACGGCAGGAGCATATCCAAAATCAATTCCGAAAGCGTACCAGTTTCCAAAGTAAAAGAAGTGGCGGCCCTTTTAATTGATATCCACGGCCAGCATGAGCACCAGTCCTTATTGGTTAGAAAAAACCACTTAAACATTTTGGACGGTTATGCCAAAGGGCGTTTAAAAGAAGAAAAAGAACGGCTGAAAAATGCCTATGCCACATATAAAAAGATTAAAAAAGAGCTTAGCGAAGCCGATATTGACAGCGCAAAGAGGGAGCGTGAAATTTCTTTTTTAGAATACGAAGTGGAAGAAATCGAAACGGCAAATGTAACGCCGGGTGAAGATATGCAGCTGGAGTCCGATTACAGGCGGCTTTTAAACGGGCAGAAAATTATGGAAGCGGTATCAGGAATATACGAAAAAACATCGGAAGGCTATACAGCGGCATCAGAACAGATTGGCTATGCCCTAAGGGAGCTGTCGGGTGTTTCCGGCTATGATATGGTACTTGCCGGGCTAGAAAGCCAGTTAATAGAAATAGATAGCCTTTTAAATGATTTTAACCGTGAAGTTGCCGAATATATTTCAGATACCTCTTTTGATGAAGAGACGTTTGCCGAAACCGAAAAACGTTTGGATACCATCAACCGCCTGAAAGCCAAATACGGCAGCAGCATAGAAGACATCCTTTCTTCGTGCAGCGAAAAAAAAGAGCGCCTTGCAAAACTTTCCGATTATGATGCGTACCTTGCAAAATTAAAACAGGAGTTTAAAGAAAGTGAAAAGGCGGTTTCTAAGCTTTGCAGCATTGTATCGGAGATTCGCAAAGAAGAGGCGGCAAAACTTACGGAGAGGATCCGGCAGGAAATGATGGATTTAAATTTTCCTGACGTTTCATTTTCGATGGCGTTTCGGCAGACGGGGCAGTTTACAGCAAATGGATATGATGATGCAGAGTTTTTGATTTCTACCAATCCAGGCGAAGCGCCAAAGCCATTAGAAAAAATCGCTTCCGGCGGGGAGCTTTCCCGGATTATGCTGGCGATAAAGAGTGTATTGGCGGATTCCGATGACGTAGGTGCGTTGATTTTCGATGAAATTGATACGGGGATCAGCGGCAGGACGGCACAGATGGTTTCTGAAAAAATGAATCTGCTGGGGAGGAGCCACCAAATTATCTGTATTACGCACCTGCCGCAGATTGCGGCAATGGCGGACAGCCATTATCTAATTCAAAAATCCGTAGAAAACCAGACAACGGTTACTACGATAGGAAAGCTCTCTAAAGAGGAGAGCGTAACAGAACTGTCGAGGATGCTTGGCGGGGTGAAGATTACAGATACAGTGCTTGACAATGCAAGGGAAATGAAAGAACTGGCGGCAAATACAAAAAAATCGCTGGACAGGGTAACATATGAAACTTGATCGTATGATTGGAATTTTATCTGTGCTGCTGCAGCATGAGAAGGTTACAGCCCCTTATCTTGCAGAAAAGTTTGAGGTTTCACGCCGTACGATTAGCCGGGATATTGAATCGCTTTGCATGGCAGGCATTCCGTTGGTTACAAAGCCAGGTATAAACGGCGGCATTACAATTATGGACGGCTATAAAATAGACCGTACGCTGCTTAGCGCTTCGGACATGCAGGCAATTCTGGCAGGGCTTCGCAGCTTAGACAGCGTGAGCGGCACAAACCGTTATGCCATGCTGATGGAGAAGCTTTCTGTGGGGGCGTCTAATGTGCTTGCGGGGGATACGCATATTTTAATCGACCTTTCCTCTTGGTACAAAGCTTCTTTGTCCCCGAAAATAGAGCTGCTGCACGACGCCATCCTTTCCGGGCGGAGGGTTTCTTTTAGCTATTACGCGCCAAAGGGAACATCCCAACGGACGGTTGAGCCGTATTATCTGGTTTTTCAATGGGCAAGCTGGTATTTGTGGGGATGGTGCCAAAGCAGGAAGGATTACCGCCTGTTTAAGCTTGGAAGGATGACAGGGCTAGAGGCAGGCGAATGTTTTGAAAAACGCGCCGCCCCGCTTCCGGATTTATCTTCAGAGAGGGTGTTTCCCCATTTGTTCCAGGTAAAAGCCAAAATTCATCCGGATTATAAATGGAGGCTGATTGAAGAATATGGTCCGGAAAGCTTTCGGCCCCTTGCAGACGGATCACTTTTGTTTTCTTTTGGATTTATGGACAAAACCAGTATTGTCAGCTGGATAGTTTCCTTTGGGGGCGGTGCAGAGCTTTTAGAGCCGGCTGAACTCCGCCAGGATGTCTTAGAGTTTGCAGAAGGGATCCGGCAAAAATATTTAAAACCATGACATACAGATGTCGTCGTTGTTTTGGTAAAATAAGGCTATCAAAAGAAAGGATGGCTTTATTTATGGAATATGAAATTGTAACACTGGAAGAAAAAATCGCAGTAGGCGTATCGGCCCGCACAAATAATGCATCCCCAGACATGGGGGCTGTGATAGGCGGGCTTTGGAACCGTTTTTATAACGAAGGTATTTGGGCGTCCATACCTGGCAAAATAACTAAAAAGGCGATGGGTATTTACACTGAATATGCCGGGGACGAAAATGAGGATTACACTGTAGTGGTTGCCTGCGAGACGGCAGATGAACCAGAGCAGAAGGAATATGCTGTCTTCCGGATTCCGGCCGGACGATATGCCAAATTTGTTATCCATGGGGACATGGTACAGGCAGTTGCCGCCGCATGGCAGGAAATCTGGCAAATGAACCTGCCAAGGTCGTTTCAATGTGACTTTGAGGAATATCAGGACAACGCCATGGAGAATGCAGAAATACATATTTATGTAGGGCTGGCAGAAGAGGGAAGGTATAACATGGAATCAAGATGCGGGCTGTTATGCAGTGAATGTACATACCGGGAGCAAATGGGCTGTACAGGCTGTGTACAGATTGATAAGCCGTTTTGGGGCCAGGCCTGCCCTGTAAAGTCTTGCTGCGAAACAAAGGCACATGGACATTGCGGTCAGTGTGAGGATTTCCCTTGTGATTTGCTGAATGGATTTGCATACGACAAAAAACAGGGGGATAATGGAAAGCGGATACAAAATTGTAAGGGCTGGTGTTCAAACACGCTCTAAGATGAGAAAAAGTAAGCGTTGTGAAAAAGCAAGCGGAAAGGTTGGAGCTGGACTATGGAATATAAGTTTTATGGCTGGGAGCATGCAGATGCCACAGCGGTTACAGAGGAATATCCGGGTATCCGGACGCCAAGAGATTTATATGATGCGCTTTCTGGAATTTGGTGTGAATATACCTGTGCCCCAAGGATGCAAAAAGACTGGAGCAGAGAAAACCCGACACTTGGGCAGTGTTCTATTACGGCGTTTCTGGCACAGGATATTTTTGGCGGAAAGGTATACGGAGTTTTGAGAAAGGGTGGAAATTATCATTGTTATAATGTGGCGGGCGGCTGTGTGTTTGACCTGACTAGCGAACAGTTTGGGGATGAGGCATTAAAGTATGAGGGCAATCCGGAACAGTTTCGAGAAGTGCACTTTGCAAAAGCAGAGAAGAGGATGAGGTATGAGTACCTTAGGAATGAGCTGAAGAAATTTTGTAAGTAAATTAGGGCTGTTGGTTAGCATACCCACAGAAAAAGGAGCGGGCAATGATCCGCTCTTTTTCGCTTTTACACTGGTGTTCCTACTTCAATCAAATTACCGTCTAAATCATAAAAACGGACTACTTTTTGCCCCCAGCTATGAGTCATAAGCTGGTTGACATACCGGACTGGGGGGTATAATGCTTCCAGTTTTTCTATAAATGCTTTTATATCCTGTGTTTCAAAATACAGTTCACAGGAGTTATTTTCTGGAATAATTTCCTTTCCCAGAAAATTTTGCCAAATCCTCTCGTCTTGCAGCACAAGGCCTTCTGTTAAAATCATGTTTCCATCATTGTCACATACCAAATCAAGGCCGAACAGATCATGGTAAAATTTTTTTGACTTGTCGATATCTTTCACAACTATAAGAATATTTTTTAATTTCATTGTTCTTTGTCTTCCTTTCTTCTAGAGCGTGTTTGAAAAATGCTTTTCGGCAAATGTATTCCACACTTAGTGGGAGATTTGTACCCAAAGGGTATGATATGCCAAATAAGGGAGGCGTAGCGGGCTACGTTGACCGAATTTGGCGCAAATATCACGCTAAGTGGGGGATGCAGATGACGGGAATGATTTTGGGGACACGCTCTAGGAGTTCCCAAGAATACCATGTATGGCTGGATGAGAGCTAGCCGCCTTGGTAATCTTGGCCTTCGGGCTGGCTCACAGACACCACTAAGCGCTATGACTCTTAACGGGGAACTCATCCAACTCCGCCAACAGGTGAAGGAACAGGATGAGTTCCTCGTTAAGAGTCATAGGGATTGGCGAGCCTAACAAAGTTGACGGGGTAAGGACGCAGGAAGTGCGGATTGTTTATAATTTTGCTGGGGAGTTGTATAAGTTCCCTTGGATTTCTGTGAACAATACAGGGGTTTAGTGGCATTTTGGAGGAAAATATGATATAGTAAAATAACTCGGCATAAAACGGAGGAGAAGCAGAATGATAAGAATGAAGACCACACTGAGAAGCATAAAATATTGGCGTATAAAAAAATTTTTGATTTTCCTGTGCTGTATGGGAATCAGCTTATCAGGTATTATATTGATTAATAATGATTCCTTAAATACTGGAATTCTTATTTCAGGAATTGTTTTATATGATGCAGTTACAAATAGTCGGCTGCTTTTCAGAAAACTTTATTATGAGGTATTTATTGAGGATCTGGGCAGTATCATATATATTAGAAAGGATAAAAAAGAATTTTTTATTCCAAAAAATAAGATAAAAGATGTATATGTAAAAGAAATCCATTATGGAGGACGGTGGCTGGAAGTCATTGGATATCAATTAATTGTAATGGCAGATCAAAAATACACCTTTGAGTCGTTATTTGGGGAACAGGAAAGCCAGCAGAAAAAAGCGGAAATGGAACGGCTGGCGCAGACAATACAGGGTTTTTAGCGGCATTTTGGAGGAAAATGAGATAAAATATCGCAGAACAAAGAATATGCATATAAGATAGAAGTTGATATTTTAATTGACAGAATTACGGACTGCCTAATAGATACAAGAACTGGCAAGGAAGTGGAAACGGAATACCGGATGCGTGAAAAACTGATAAAACCTTGATTTTATGGGCTTTTCTGATGTTTTATTATAAAGGAAAATGGAACCTAGTGTATAATTTAATTAAAAAGGTTGATCGGACACAAGTTCCGATTGCCCTCAATAAATTAGCTTAATAATAAAGAAATAAGCATCCTAAACTTTGGCTGGTCAGGGATGCTTATTTTGGTAGTGTAAAATAGTTTGTGTCTTTGGTAAAAAATGGCTCCTTTTTGGTAAGAA
>OFGE01001284.1_pt1 | contig 22719 bp, 16 predicted proteins | sample 1521681 | NCBI WGS metagenome assembly OFGE01 (sample SAMEA3504093, study PRJEB24116) | mouse gut metagenome | biome: mouse gut; feature: mouse-associated habitat; material: faeces | place: Denmark | collected 2011
GCGCATACTATTTCCGTTCGGTCTATATATGCCAGATTCACATTTGTTTTGTGCAATACCGGAACTTATCATCACAGAATCCCGGCGAGTGAACGACTGATTCCATTTCAATAATGTGGAATTCTGATTCCTTCCTGAATGGTTTAAACCTATCCGGTTCAGGTAGCTATTGCTTCCTATTTTCCCAATATACATTCAATCACCTCCTAATATCGTTCCTAACTACTATTTTAACAATAGAATTTCTCCGTATTGTCCCATATAAATGGTACTTGGAATGTTTCCCTCTCCCCCTCTCACCAAATACGTTACTTTTATTTTATCGGCAACTTGGGCATTCTTTATAACTGATTTAAACTTAACTCCTTTCACTGTAACCACCGATTCCTCATCACCTAAAGTTTGTATCACAATCTCGTCTTCGTCTAATATTTCCAAAACTACTCCATATATATCCCTCAAATGCTGCCCATTCCAACTATCATCTGAGATATCATCGAATGTATATTCCTTAATGAAAATTTTAGCTGGGATATACGCTATATCTATCATCTCTTTTTGCCCCGAAATATCAGTGGAAGTACATAAATATATAAGAATTATCAGGAATATTCCTATTAAAATGATACTTCTAATTTTTCCCATTTTCTTCTCCATATGCGCAAGGAATCAAGCCAATTAATTTTTCATTCTGTATACCGGGAAACTACATATCATATAGAATGAAAAATTCGCCAAACCACAATAGTCTGATTTTAGAATATCTCATTCTTCGCTTTTTGTCAAATATTCAATGGGGGAATCGCTAAACGATTCCCCCATTAGTTCATTACTTTTTACAATCTTCTTAAATTTGTCAACGAAAACGTACGTCCACCTTCTTTTGTATAATGATAATTAAACGCACTTAAAAATTCGCAAACCTCAAATGTATCCAGATTAACAACAATGTAACTAGGACCATATGAAAAATCCATCTCTCCCTCGCCAAAAGTTCTTGGAGTTTTTAATCCAGATGGGTCATACCAATCCATAATATGAGTCACATCGCCATTATCATTTCTAAAATAGCTATTCATATATAACCAAGCTCCCCGGTTAACTTCTATTAAAAGCGCATTCGGCGCCGAGTAAGGAGCGCTACTAGAAAAAGAGCCTAGATATACACCACGAACACCATCTTTATCCGCAAGCGTAATACTCATACTACGTCCAGTATATCCTAATGGCATCTGCCATGTCTCATCTTCTTCCCAGGTTAACCCTTTAAGAACATTCTTTCCATTACTGAGAATAGTTGAATCGTCGTAGTAAAGAACGACTCTGGCAAGATTATCTGTACAGTTAATAATACTTGAAGCCCCAGACGGATTGGCGCAATTCCACATCAATGTATAGTCGCCAACTTCTTTACCTGTAGATGAACCTATCACAATCGCATATTGACCTTCTGGAATATTAGCGTAGCTGCTTCCGGAGTTTGCTACAACTCCCCAATTCGATGGCTCATCCAATACGCCATCTTTAACATAATATAATATAGCCATTAAATTAGGGTTAACGGATTCCAGTTTAAGAAACGCGAGCTGCTTTGCCGTCAATGTAACCACATAAATATCATATGAGTCTGTTAAAGTGCCATTCCCAACAAAAACAGGATCTTGAATCGCCCAAATTTCTCTACTGTTAAGCGCATTACTGGGAACACCAGAAAGTGTAGAGTCTAAATGCTCTCCCTGCGGCAAATTTTCTAAATCAAAAAATTCCTGCTCAGGTACATTTCCATTCACCTCAGTGGATATTGCCTGAATTCCAACATCTTGCTCTCCTTTTGCCTCAATTTCAGAAACATCTGTCGAAGCAAAAATATTCATTGAAAAACAACTAACTGTAAATGCCATAACACATAACATACTAATAATTTTATTTATTTTTTCATAATCCTTTTCATCCTTAAAGTATATAAATTTTTATATAAAATTTTATTTCCAATACTTTTATCTATCGGAAATTTCAGACTGATATGACGCATACACAAGATTTCGATTAATATGGCTAGTCCTTACCAGCCCGCATATCCATGGTTTCTCGTTTACAAGTGCCTTATTCTCATCAAGGGTTTGATCCAGCGCATCCATGAACTTCTCCATAAACGGCTCGTATGTCTTATGAAGCATATCCGCTAATTTACTGCTGATATCTGCGCTCTCTATCTTCCTTTGCTCAGCAACTCTCTGATTTGCAAAAAATGACCCTAACTCGGAATCGCTCTTCGACGTACTCCATACCATGTCCGGTCGTTTCAACTGCCCGGTAAGCGATTTTGCATAGACTCCGGCAAAAGATAAATCCTTTATATCATATAGCGCCTGCTCATTGGATTCCTGTTTTCCGAATCCCTGCCCTTCCTTGGATGCCAAGAAGCTTTCCCTCAGCCGTGCCGCCATATATGCATCGTCCTGTTTCAGCCATTGATCCGAGGAGCCGTCTAATTGGATATAATCAGTTTGCGCCAGATGCTCTTCATAAGCAGCGGCTTTCTTATCTATCATTGCCAAAACACTGTTTCTCATCTCTTCCGAAACGCCCGTCTGTCCCAGGCCCTCATAAAACTTCCCTATCGTGTCTCCATAGGAATCCGCCATTCGCTCTTTTTCTTTGGAGTAAATTTCCTCCAGCTTTTGCATTTCCTGCTTTTGCTCGTCGCCAGTGTATTGTTTCTCAATCCTGTCCTTCAAAACTGCATACCGTGAAGCGAGAAAATCCGCTTTTGTTTCAAGGCGTTCAATATTGTCAAACCCAACGTTCATCTGCACAAAATCCGATTCTACGCCGCTCCAGTCTATCTCGTCGCCTAATCCCTTTTCATTTAATTCCTGACGAAAACGCTCCAATTCAGCTTCACTTACCTGGCTTGCCAGACAAATTCCTGCCGGTTTTGAGGAATCCCATACAAATTTATCGCCTTCAATACGTCCATTGATACGAAACTGTTTCATATACTGATCCAATAAAGCGTCTTTTTCCGTGTACGAAGTGCGTTCCGATGGGGGGATAATTTCATACGTGCGCAGTCTTTCGTCCGGGACCACATAGGTGTATTCAACAGGCTCGATTACGCGCATACTATTTCCGTTCGGTCTATATATGCCAGATTCACATTTGTTTTGTGCAGTACCGGAACTTATCATCACGGAATCCCGGCGAGTGAACGACTGATTCCATTTCAAAAATGTGGAATTCTGATTCCTTCCTGAATGGTTTAAACCTATCCGGTTCAAGTAGCTATTGCTTCCCATTTTCCCAATATACATTCAATCACCTCCCTCCTATAATTTTTATATTTGACTTTCCTTCAAGTTTCTTAATTATTATATGCACCATATTATAAAAAATTTGATACTTTTTCAGAACAGCGCTATTCCCATTTACTTTATAACACACTTTAGGCTGATTTTCTACACATAGGCTTAATCTCCAATTTTCTGACCTTAATTTCTTTCCAAAAGATTCCAGCACAAAACAAGCCCTATTCCCCCAATACCTGACATAACAGACGCATGATAATATTCCCATACAGGCACCTGTTCCAACTCCAGTAACCATTTTTTTGCTTTCAGGCTCTCTTCTCTCAATTCTTTCCTGCCAAGCGCTCTTGCACATATCTCCAAAATCATATATTTTCCTGCAATCCCATGGCAAATACAACTATCGCCCTCATTTCTCCACCTCATCAGGCATGCAAATCCTCTTTCTATATCTCGGCGGACATCTTCATCTTCCCTGAAATCATCCAATTTCAACAGACTAATACGCGACAACAAAATTCCGCTCCCGCCGTGGCACCATGAATCAGATTTACTGCCCTTCATTTTCTGCCTACGTATATCCTCCCATGCGCCGCACTCTTCTGAAAACAAAGAATTCTCATAGTTCAGCAACCTTACAATCCTGTCTATATACGTCTTATTACCAGTATTCCTTAACAACTGTCCATATGCCAGTATTCCTCCACTGTTCCCATGCGCCATGCCCGAAAGCGGTAACTTCTCCGATGCACACAGCCATCCGCAGATTTTTTCTGACTCAGTCCGCTCATCCCACAATATCTCCCCCCCTGCTTCGACCGCAAAAGAAAGATACTGTTCTTCACCTGTCAACCGAAACAGTTGAAGCAACACAACAATCCATCCGCTGTTTCCTGAAATCAAATCATAACGGCTATCCTGTCTACAAATTTTCTGAACAATCCCTGCATGTTTCCTTGCATACTGCAAAAAAACTTTCTTACCGGTTATTCGATATAAGATAATATAAGCAAATACTATTGAGCCTTCTCCTTCAAACATTCCTGTTCCGCATAAGGTATTTTTTCCCTTCTCCTTCGTGTACCCATCCGTGTAATGGAACATCTCCTCTATCAGATCCCGATACACCCTTTCATACTCCCCGGTTCTACATACTGCTAACACAGATGCAAACAAGACCGCCATTCCCGGAACTCCATCATACAGATTCATTCCTGCCTGTTCTATTCTAAAGTCCTTACCAGAAAATTTCAGACATGTCCACATATATTTTCCATCACACTTCGGCTGGATATCTAATATATGCCTTATAATTCTAAGCAGCACATTCTTTTCAGCTTCACAATCATTATCTCTTTTTACAAAATCTGTGGATATGTATCGGTTCTCATCTCCATACGGGAGTCCGCATTCCGCTGATAATCGAATCAACATCTGCTGTCTTTTCAAATCTGTAAATGATAACATGTCCACCTTTTTTTGAAAATCTTCGTACGCGCTTTGCACAAAAAAGCTTCCATACTTTGCTCCATGCCCGTCTTTTAGATACGTACTTTTCCCATTAAAATGATAAACAGGTATTTCCATATCCATCATTGCTTCTATCTCATAGGCAAATACTCTTCTATACTGTTTATCTTCCGTTTTCTTCTTTTTCAGTACATGAAGCAAAAGAATTCTATTTATTGTATCTTTCATAAAATACGGCGAAAAGGACGTCTCCAGATACATACTATACTGCTGCGTATGGCGAAATAAATATCTGCTTTTCTCCCTATATAGCGGTTCAAAGAGCATGTTTATTGCTTCTCTCTCACCCAGCGCCGTACGATAGGCGTCCTCAAAACCGATACAAATCTCCTCCGCCATCCATCTTCCGTTACAAAGCAAAATATTGTCCTGTGCGGAAACTTCTCTTTGCCTGTAATCCAGCTTGATATTAGATGTTTTCGGATTGGAAATAACAGGCAGCCCAATAGGCGTATTCCCCCAGCAAGACACTGGCAGCATTCCTGTTTCCATAACAGAATCTTTCCCTGCTCCTGGCATTGTTTCTAAATCTATAAGCTCTGGGTATTCGCCGTCCGCAATTATATTTTCCCTGTGCAGATCTGACGTGCCTGAAAGATAGCAGATAAATAGCTGGATTCCCAATCTGTAAAAATATCTCTTTATCTCTTCTTCACGTACACAAGGCTTCTGCTCAATATATGCGTCTATTCCACATTCTCTATTAGAAAGGATTTCTCGCTCCCTGCTGCTTAATTTTAGCTTCCCGCAAAACCAGCCATATATATTCTGGTATATACGATCTTTCTGTAAGCTCCGCGATTTATATATAACCCATCTTTCATTGTCCAACAATATTTTTGCCGCTGTTTCGCCTCGTGTATGGGAATCTGAGAGTCCCATTTTGATATCATTTATCTGTATGCTGCTATTCTTTTCCTTCAACATCTTACAGATACGCTGTATTTCGGCAAGAATTTGACTAATCCGTAACAAAAGGAGGCGCAACATTTCTGGATAGTTTCTGCACAGCATCTTTATATAGGAAGGTCGTTTTAGGAAATGCTCTTCATAGCTTTCATATTCTTCTCGTTCGTTTTTTCCGGATAATTTCTTTTCTTCCCTACATTTCCCAATGTCTTCAATAAGACATCTTACCGGAATATTTGCAATCCCTGCCAGTATGTTGTCTGAAATTACTCTCTTACGTTCTTCATCTATTACCAGTAGTCTTCTTAATTCTCCATTCCCTGCATACTCTAGCGCCACCTGAATAAAGAAACGGTAGAAATTTTCAAAATTCATTTCTGGTATTTTTCCGCCGTAATAGTTATGCGTACGCTCATATATTTGATATAAATGGATATCACGCCTTTCCCAAAGTATCTCCTTCAAACGTTCACATTCTGTAAAGTCAATCTCACTGTATATTTCTTCACCCAATATCCTCTTCCACATATCTATATATTCTACCTTGCCACAAAATATCAAAAAGAACTATCTGTTCAATCCTAACAGCATAGCAGTGTTAAATAGCCGCCCTCTCCACTTGTTATAAGATTGTCCATACTTTCCCCTTGTTCCAACTTTTCTGCCTGCTCAAGCTCATACAAAACTGCTTCCAATTTTTCTTCTTGCATCATTTACTATACCTCTGCTAAAATAATCTATATTACAGCTTCTTTTTTCCTACTTTCCTTAGCATGCTTACTTCAACTTCAAACCAATTCTCATTACAGACATAACGGAACTCACCACCGACCATTTTTACAATTTCCCGTACATTCTCCATCCCCCAACCGTGCAGGAGTCGGTCTTTTTTGGTCGTCCTTAGTCTTCCTATCCCATTTTCATTTAATTTTTTCACACAGGAATTTCCAATTTTCATAAGAAACATTTCATTTACATTTTTTATAAAAAGATGTATTCGGCGTTCCGTTGCTCCACACTCCATTGCAGCTTCTATGGAATTATCCAATAAATTACCTAAAATGATCATAAAGTCCTCCCCTTTTACAGGTAAGCTATAAATCTCTATATCTGCCAAAAACTGAATTTCATACTGCCTCATCTGTTGGATTTTATAATCTAAAATAAGATCTATTTCTGCAAACCCCGTCCATGTATGTCTTTGCAAGATTTTTACTTCGTTTAAATGCTCTTCAACACATTCCTGTGCGCATACATAATTCTCCTCTTCCAAACATCCCTGTAGATATATCAATGTATGCTTCAAATCATGAAGCCTTTTGGCATCCTCTCTGCAATACTTTGTAATAATTTTATTCTCCTTTGCAAGCTGTTCATGCCGCAACGCCATATTTATTTGTTCTGTTTTACTATATACATACAATACGTATACCAAAAACATTATTAATGTTACAACGACAGTCATTATACCCGTTATAATATCCTCTGGAACAAATCGTACAATTCCCAGAAATAGCATAGTACGAAGTAGTTCCATTATAACAATTTCTATCACCAAAAGGAAATTCCTTCTTTGTATACTTTTCGTCATTTGCTTCATTAAAAAAGTTAATTGTTCCAAATACCTGTAATACAGAAAGCATATCACACAAACCAAAAGAACACATAATATCGTTTCCGACCATACACGTCCCCCCTGCACATTTACATATTCCACATTCTTCTCAAGCCAAACACCTCTGATAATCATCAATGGAACTTTTGGCAATGAGTAAATAATATCATACCCCCAATTCCACAATAAGGCGATTTGAAATTCACAGCGTAAGAAAATCTTCATTAAAAATGCATTCAAAATGCCGTTTATAAAAATTTGAATCGTCGGTATAAACCCATGGCAAGAGTCCCATGCCTGGGCTGCCGCCAGGACAACCATCACCCCTCCTCCAAGCCACAGAACGCCTTTCCCGTTCCACCTCTTCTCCGGAAATATGCGATAAAATATGAGTACGCCCAAAATAATCTTGCAAAAGCTGATTGCTATATAGACAGCCTGAATCATCTCTTTATACTCCAATACTCTTTAACCCTATTCTTCACATTCCTTAGCTGGGGCTGGCTTACCGGTAGGAACGCCCCGTCCCTCATCTTCACCTGATGGTCTCTTAGCGACATAATATGCTTTAGACTGGCGACATAACTTCTGTCGATTTTTACAAAATTGGCTGGATTCAACTGCTCATATGCTTCATTCATCGTCATGCGGACCTTGCTTTCGCCTCCCTTATGTACGATGCGTATATATTTCTTTTCTTTGATTATATACAGGATATGATCCTCCGGTATCTTTTCCAGATTCGAGCCGTTCATCACAATAAAATATCTTTTTTCCTTCAATTTCATCTCATTTGTCAGGACAGTATATGCTTCCGGCAGTTTTTCCTCCATCATAATCTTAGGTATGTACCGAAACGCATTCACCTCATAAGCCGCCACTGCATATTCTACATAATTCGTAATAAAAATGAGAACTGCATCCGGCTGACACAGCTTTACCTTGCTTCCGACTTCCAATCCACTTGTCCCCGGAAGCTCCATGTCCAGCAAAATAATATCACAATCCCGTTCCTTCATCTCATTTAAGAATTCTTCTGTATCCGTATGGCATCTCAGCTCGTACTCCTCATCCACATGCTCAAAATGCCTCCTCGAAATATCTTTAATAGCTTCAATACAACATATATCATCATCTAATACCACGATTTCAACCATATCATATATCCCTCATTTATAACACATAAGTATCCCCAAGGGCACACCGTGATGCATGCCCCTGACGGGGCGGGGGGACTACTCCCAATAGAGTATAACATATCATCCGCCGCTTTCAAACATCTGACCCCGAACTCTTAAATTTTGACCTCAAATTAATATTTCTTACACAAAAGGGAGACATCCGCTCTCCAAAGCTTCTGTCTCCCATCTCATCAGCCTTACGCTTTACCCGCAGGAAATCTCATACGTCCCTGCCTCCAAATCAACCACAACTTCCGTCCCGTCAGCAAAAACAGTCTTCTGCTTCTTATAACCATCATCCAAGAATTCATGCCGCACCATCTCGCAGTAAGCCACCTTCTCCTGAAGTTCTGCCACCGTCCGATACCTGGAAACCGCCCGCTCCAATTCTTCCCCGTCAAGCTCACAGTCCAGATACGCCGCCCCGCCGTTCAGCAGCGCATACAGCATATAATCCTCCTCCGGCTTGTCCGAATCCAGAAACCATGGCAGCACGATACAGTCATGATAGACCAGATTAAACAACGGCACAGGCACGCCAAGCTTTGCCCCGTCCTTTTCCAGCATAAACGTATACGGGCCATAATGCGCCGTAACAAGGCTTGGAACAGCCCAGTCCACAGCCTCCTCAGAACTGGGCAGGATATTATTGGCATTTAGGAAATCAAAGCAATTCTTCCGGAACTCAATACATTCCTTTCTGGTCATCCTATGCCACGGGTGCGCACATTCGTCCGCCTCATTACATGTAAACACATCCAGATACGTCCCCTCAAGATGGATTCCCTGCCTGAACAGCTCCATAAAGTTCCGCCTGAGGTAGAGAGGCGACTGGCTGGCGCAGATATAGGTCTGCCACCCTCCGGCCCACCGGGAAAACTCCGGCTTCTTCCCCTCCGGCGATACCATGGAAAACTCCGGGTCGTAGGTCTTGGCGTCAAAATAATAATCCCGGTACTGGTCATGGATTGCAAAAATATAGCCCATCTCTTCCATACTGTCAGAAAGGAACTTCATCCCCTTCCATCCTCCTGCCGCTTCACACGCAGGAAGATAGTCCGGATGCTGGTTATCGTACCCGGGATTCCCCCACCCGTCCAGGTGCAGGTACACCTTGTCAAGCCCTGCTTCTTTTAATTTGCGCATCTGGGCTTCCCGCTGCGCAAATGTGACCAGAGAATCATTCTTCTGTGGATTTTCCTTATCATAATAGTACGAATCCTTTGAAATATGCTCCTTGATCCCAGTATGTACCACCGCCGAACCGATAAACTTATCCACCAGCGGATTCCTCGCCGCCTTCTCTTTCAGCGTCACAAGGAGCGCCTTCTCTTTCGCATACTCCCGGTACACCTTACACAAATCGTTATAATCCCCATCCTTGAGGAAACGGTACTTCATCGTCCGCTTATATGCCAGCTTCCCAAGGCTTGGCAGCCACCGCACCGACACATGGCAGTAATCCCCTCCTGCCGGGTGGCTGACCTGATACCCTGCATCCCAAGGGTCGCAGACAATCCCGATATACGCTGACTCGGGGCGCACCTGTCCGAACCATGGCATAAACGCACCCGCGCTGCACATCTGTCCGTCAAATACCATCTTATCCACCGCATACGGCCAGTCGTTGGGTATCAGTAGTCCCTGACGGTTATTCACCACCGTATACCACCTGGAGTCTTTCTTTGCAAATTCCATCTGCCCCGGCCAGAAAAACTCGCCCACCAGCGCATCCGTCTCTTTCAGGGGCGTCAGCTCAAAAAAGATATCCTGCGTGGCATACTCCACCCAAACCACCGTCTGGAAGCAAAATTCATCCAGCCCCTCACAGTTGCCAAAGCCAGTGAACACCGTCCGGATTCCAACCCCGACCCCTGTTTTCCAGACAAAATGTTCTTTCTTTTCTGCATTTTCAAAATAAACCTTCTCATCACGGAAATAGAAACAGGGACGGTACTCCTCTGCCGTCTTCCACAGCTTTCCATTGCTGATAATGCTGATTGCAAGGGTGTCCTTATCAAAACACAGCTCCGTATTCTGATAGTATACTTTCATATCATTCATCTTCATTTCCTTTCCTCATCCACACACACTTTTCCCAGAAAACTCTTACGTTTCCCCTTCTGTATATCATACCAATATCTCGGATATTTGAGAAGATCTTACCCATCATCCTTTCACTCCAGTATGGGCAACCCCTTCAATAAATTGTTTTTGGAACAAGAAAAACATTACAATCACGGGAATCACCGCCATGACCGCCCCCGACATTTGCATCGGGTAGTTTGTGGTAAACTGCCCCTGTAACGTGGCAAGCGCAGGGGCAAGGATCATCTGATCCGGCGAAGTATTGGCAATCATGGGCCACATAAAACTGTTCCATGCAGATTTTCCGGTAAAAATAACCACCGCGACGATTCCCGGCTTAATCAACGGAAGCATAATCTGGGAATATATGCGGAAAAACCCACACCCGTCCACAATCGCCGCTTCTTCCAGCTCCTTGGGCAGCGACATAAAAAACTGCCTCAGCAAAAATACCGTAAACGCACTGCACAAGTTCTGTATAAATAACGCCGGAAGGGAATCCAGCACCCCTAGCTTCTGCATAATCAAATACTGGGGCATAATAAAAATCTGGGACGGAACCATCAGCACCGACAGCAGGATAATAAAGATAAAATTCTTCCCCCGGAACCTTAACCTTGCAAAAGAGTACGCAGCCATGGAGCAGAACAAAATCTGTCCCAACACCGTAACCACCGTTACAAATATAGTGTTAAAATAAACTCTGGCAAAAGGCAGCGCTTCCAACACGCCCCGATACCCTTCTGTGTTCAGAGACTCCGGCAGTATGGTGGGCGGAATCCGCATGGTTTCCCCAATCCCTTTAAACGATGTGAAAATCATCCACAGGAATGGAAAGACCGTCAAAAGCGTACCAATCAACAGTATCAAATGTACAAAAAAATAACTTTTAGATTTACGTTTCTTCATCGCTTCCCTCTCCTACTCATAGTGAACCCATTTCTTCTGCATCCCAAACTGCACGGCTGTCACAAGCATGACAATCAAGAATACAATACTTGAGATTGCCGCCGCATACCCCTTTGCGCCATAATCGAACGCATTTCGGTAGAACATCATCACAAGGGTCTGGGACGCCGAAAATGCCGGGCTGTCTTTCGGAATCATCATGAATATGGTGTCAAATATCTGGAAACTGCTGATGATTGACGTAATGACCACGAAAAATATGGTGGGCGTCAGAATCGGTATCGTAATCTTGAAAAAACACGCCGCCGGGCCTGCGCCGTCAATGACCGCCGCTTCATAGTAGGATGTGGAAATCCCCTGCATACCTGCAAGCAGAATAATCATATTGTACCCGACCGACATCCATATTTCCACAATCAATACCATAATCAGCGCATACTTAGGGTCTGACAGCCAGTTTATCCCTTCTATGCCGAATACTTTTAACACAGAATTCAAGACGCCGTATTCCCCGTTATAAATCCATTTCCACACCAGCGATATCGCTACCGACATGGTGACTGCGGGCAAAAAGTATAACGTCCGGTAGATCGACTTTCCCCTTATCTTCGTGTTCAGCAGAGAAGCCACTAACAGGGAGAGGGCCACCACTGCCGGTACAATGACCAATGCAGATTTCAGCGAATTTGCCAACGCGGTAAGAAACTCTTTATCTTCCAAAAGCCTGACATAATTGTCTGCTCCGCAGAAGGAGGCGACATTAAACTGATTGACGTCATTGAATCCAAACCAGATGTTCTGTAAAAACGGGAAAATGTAGAACACACTTAACCCGATGACCACCGGCATGATAAAAAGATACCCTACAAGCTCTTCCTTACGCTGTCTTTTTCCCATTTTCGTTTTTTTCATAACATCCCCTCTATTCATTGTTCATACGGTCATAGATTTCCTGCGCTTCTTCCTGCAATTCCTTGCTCACCTCTTCAAGCGTCCTCTCCCCGGTAAATGCTTCCGTATATTTCTTCACTTCCAAATCCCGGATTTCTGACATAGACTTACAATAAGGCATGGGGACGGCTTCATCGATGTGGTTGGTAAAAGCCGCTAAGTTCCACTCCGGAATCGTATCGGAAAAATATTTCTGCGCGTCTGTCCTTGCGGAAATAACGGACCCCATCTCCCCTTGAATCTTCATCGCCTCTTCGCCTCCCAGCCACAGCACAAAGTCTGTCGCCGCGTCTAACTGTTTCGATTTTTTGTAAACGGCATACCCAAGGCCGCCGGCCATATTCGGTTCTTTCCCGTTATAGGAAGGATACTCTACAAGGTCAATCTTGCCCTTAATCTCTTCATTGCTTGCGAACTGGGTCGTCATATAGGAACCGCCCATAAACATGGCAAGGCGTCCCGCCTCAAACCTTGTGGCAGCAGAAGAATCCGTCAAATCTGCAATGGAAGGGGAATATCCTTTTTCAATCAAGTCTATCCAACACTGTACGCCTTCCATGGTCTCCGGCATCGTGTAGGTAGGGGCTGTCTTGTCCTCGTTGATAATATTTCCGCCTGCGGCAAAAATCGTTGAAGAATAATTCTCGAAGTCAACCGGAGAACCAATGGCATACACGCCCTCTCCCATGTTACCTTTCAGCTTTTCTGAAGCCGCAAGCATATCGTCCCAGGTCCAGTCATCCGACGGGTAATCCACGCCTGCCTCATCAAACAAATCTTTGTTGTACCACAGCGCTGCCGTCCCCGTGTCTTTCGGGATTGCATATAACTTGCCGCCAATGGTGTAGGCGCTTGTCATTGCCTTTGCATAATTCTCATACAGCCCAATATCAGATTTGTCCGCCGCCTCGGTCAGGTCTGCAAGGATTCCCCCCTCCTGGTACACCTCTGCGTGAAGCGTGTTCAGCCAGAAAATATCCGGGGCAGTGCCGCCTGTCGCGCTTGCTTCCAGCTTCGTCCAGTAATCCTTCCACGGAGTCAGCTGGATCTCCACTGAAACATCTGGGTTCTCTTTCGTGTAAGCCTCAATCATGGCTTCCAGCGTGGGTTTCTGATTGGTATCCCAGATTCCTACCGCCAGCTTCACCTTTCCGCCTCCCTCGCTTCCTTCTTTTTCTGCGCATCCGGCGCTAACCCCCATTGCCAATGCCGCCGCAAGCCCCGCTGCCGCCAGTTTCTTCATTCTCTGTCTCATGATTTTCCTCCTTATTCTGAATCAATTTCTTGTTAAGTTAATGATAAGAAGAAAATCCATTGTTCTCAATCTCAAATATTTTACATTCTTTTCCTTTTTTTACATCTTTATCTTTTTCAACAAGAAAAGACTGCCTAAGAGCCAGATTTTTATGCAATATACATCCATCCTTTCCAAAGAAGCAGAAAATATATTGTAAAAAAACATCTTCTTATGACAGTCTATATACAAATTATATAATTCAAGCCGCTCTATTTTAACTCTTCACTCTACATACGGAGCAATCACTGATTGTTTCGAGACCATGCATTCACCTCTTCAATCAATTCCTCACCGCCCAGTTCCATCCATTTTCGCCGGTACTCGTCAAACTGCTCAATCGGCAATTCTCCCATTACCATTTTCGTGAACGTTTCCTCTGTCATTTTATCTAATATATCCTTCCTGGCATTCATCACATCCGTCGGCAGTCCATAATATCTGTTCAACTCATACTTTCCTTCCCGCACCAGATTCCTTACAGTCGCCCACGCCCCGTCTTCATCCACCCTTGCAAGGAAGATTCCCCACTCATTATCCGGAGAATAACTTCCCCCGCCTTCCTTCCACCGGTAGTAATCCTCACAATCTTCCCAGTAAGACAGCAAACGGTTGCTGACGTCCGGCGGCGATACCAGGTCTCCGGCGTCAATCCGCCCGTGAAATGCTTCGTACATCTCATCAATGTCATACGGGTCAAAATAATGCGCCGCAGTCCATTCCCAAATAAACCCGTTCTCTGCCCGTGCCTCCTTGGGATAATCCGTCTCCAACTCCACGAATAAATTAAAAAGATCCATCACTGCTTCCGGGTTTTCACAATTTCTGTTGATAACCCAATATTTCTCAATCGAAACCGTATCCATAACTGCCCCCTTGGTTCCCTTTGCCACTGGGATGGGGGCGGTAATCCATCTGCTGTCCTGATTTTTCGCAATCTCTCTTCCAATGAGCGAATCAAACTCCCAAAAGGGCGCAATCACAATCCCAAGACGCTCCTCTAACACCTCCTGCCTGAGTTTGTTGTAATCACACAGCGGAAATTCTTCGTCTAAGATCCCTTCTTCATAAAACCGGTTGAGCACAGCCAGCCCTTCCTTCGTCTTTTCGCTTATTTCCCCTGGAAACAACTCCCCGTCCTGCTCAATCCATGCTCCCGGATAAGAGCCGGACATATGCAAAAGTCCGGACATACTGCCCACGCTCCGCCCAAGCGCTTTGTGGGTCAGGAAGATTCCCTGAGACGCGCCGGTTTTCTCCTGAAAGGCTTTCGCCACTTTCTCAAACTCGTCAATCGTCTCCGGCACGCCAAGCCCCAGCTCATAAAGCCAGTCCTTCCGTATCATCATGATATTGACCTGCCGTTTGGTATCCCAATACTGAGGCAGCGCCATAATCTCCCCATTCTCGTTCGTCACCGCTTCCAATACCTGTGGATTTCTGTAAATCCACTCTTTTAACGTCTCGCCGGCTCCCTCAAGCACTTCGTTCCACGGCATAATCTGATTGCCTTCCACCATCCTGCGGTAGGCAGTTCCTTCCCTTACCGCCATAAAATCAGGCATGTTCCCGGTCGCAACCGCCACATTTAATTTCTGCCTGTACTGTTCCTCCGCCGCGCTCCAAAGCCACTCTATCTCTATGTTCAGCCGCTCCTTTGCCGTGCGGTTAAAGCTGTTATTTTCCGGCGTCGTACCTTCCGGTATTTCTTCATCGATCGCCCCGTATTCCAAGACGCTCGTCAGCCTGACAGGTTCTTCCTGATCCTCGCCGTCATTTTTAAAAATGCATCCGGATACCGCCAAAGCGCCTAGCAAAAAAACGGAAATTATCTTTTTCTTTTTCATCATACCATACCATTCTTTACTTCTTGCCGGACGTCTGGTTCCGGTATTCTGTAGGCGTCATTCCCATATGTTTCTTTAAAAATACCGTAAAATATCCGGAAGATTTAAACCCCAGCATTTCCGAGATATCCTCTATTTTCTCGTTGCTGTTCTTCAATAATTCTTTCGCCTTTATCACTTTCGCTTCCGCTATAAACTGAGAGATATTCTTCCCTGTATTGATCTTATAAAATCTTGACAAATACGACGGATTGAAATATACCAGCTCTGCCAGAACGTCTAACGATATGTCTTCCGTAATGTGGTTCATCACATAGGTTTCGATTTTATGAATGATTAACGCGTCCTCTGTGGCGGCAGTTTCACATCTGCCTTCCATATATTTCAGGAATTCCATGACAAATTTGTGGACTTCACTGACGCTGGTCATGTATTTTAAATGATAATAATTCTTCCGGAGTTCTTCCGGTATCTCTGAATATTTTACATAATCCTCGATGTAAGAAGCAATGACGCCGACGCTTTTGTAGTACTCCCGGGCATCCGACAGGCTCCTCTCATGGTTGTTCTTCACGTTCGAGTAAAGCCCTTCAAACCCTTCCCGTATTTCTTTGAATTTCTGTTCCATCAAAAGCCAGTCCAGAGAAATCTCATTCTTCTTTTTATAACCTTCATGTCCCTGTTTTTTCTCCATGAGTTCTTCCAGCTTAACTAAAATCGGATTATTCTCCGACCAGTTTACTTCCAGAAAGGCATGGAATAACTTGATTTCCTCTTTAATTTCATAAAATGCCAATTCCTTCTCTGAATAGATGAACGACACTTTCTGATTATCCAAACCATACAAAATGTTCTGGATGCTTTTCAATATATTCCGGAAGCTTGGAGACTCCTCTTCTTTCTTCTGTGCCAGTATCAGATAGGAGCCGCCATGCAGCAGGAACACAATATATACATGATAAAAATATCGGTATTCTTCTTTCACTTTCAAGAAATACTGTGTCAGTTCTCTTTCCGTGACACTCCGCCCGTCTGTCGGCTTTAACAGACGTCCAACCCCGCACTTTACCGGCAATCTGAGGTTTAAGCCTTCTTCTTCGCAGATTTTAGCAAGCGCCTTTACCGTCTCTGCATCTTCCGGGTTTCTCAGGTATTCTGCCCAGAGCTTCTCTTTCCTGCTGTTTTCATAATCTTCCATGAGTTTTTGCATCTTCTTGGAAATCAATTTGTTTCTCTGCTCCGTTTCGATTTGAAGCAGGTTTTTCCTGATTATGTCAACCAGTTTTTCCTCATCGCTTTTCAGGACGTACTGACCCCCGAATTCATTTACCGATTTGTAAATGTAATCGAATTCGTTATATCCTGTCAGGAATACAATCTTGCAGTCTTTCCAATATTTCAGCACTTCTTCTGCAAATTGGAAGCCATTTTGTACCGGCATCTCGATATCGCTGCAAAGGATGTCGAGTTTGATCTGTTTCGCGATTTTTATCCCTTCCTTCACCGTGGAGGCAGTGTAGGCTTGCAGTTCCAGATTCTCCCTGTTTACCGTCTCTGCAAGTCCGCTTACAATCCCGGGTTCATCATCAATAAACAAGATATTATGCATGGCCTTTTTCCCTCCCGCTTTTTCTGACCGTCAAAACCATCTTCACGCCGCCAAGACTGCTGCGTCCTGCATGGATTTTATTTTCCGGATCCACAAATTGCAGCCGTTTTTCCAGGTTCCCAAGCCCTGTAATGTGGACGTCCTCTTTTTTCAGGGCGTCCTGAATACGGCAAAGGACGTCTTCCCCCATCTGATAGCCGCTGTCTTCTATGGTAATTGTGACTGTGGTATCGTTTTCCTCAGCGCAGATGATAAGTTTCCCTTCTTTTTCTACGTGTTCAAACACATATTTGTATGCATTTTCTACGATGGGCTGTAGGATGAGACGCGGCACTTCCACGGTATCTCCTGCCTGGGGCAGATCTTGGACCTCTATGGATACCCGGCCTTCAAACCGTATTTTCTGGATGATAAGGTAGTTCTTCATATGCTCGTATTCTTCCCTAAGGGACACCATTTCTTTTCCGGTCCGCGTGACGTAGCTGTAATATTTTGAAAGGGCATGGCTTAATTTTTCTACCTTTTCCACATCATAGGATTTACACAGGTTCGATATATTTGCAAAACAGTTGTACAGAAAATGGGGTTTAATCTGTTCCTGCAGATGGTCGAGTTCCATCTGCTTCATGATGATTTCCTGTTCGTAGCGACGTCTTGTGTAATATTCCAGATATTCTTTCATCTTATTGAATTCCGCCGTTACATAGTTGAATTCTTCCAACCCCTGATGTACCGCCGGTTCCCCGCCCTTTTCTTCTTTGGCTTGCTCCATAAAACGGACGATATTATTTAACGGGCGGTGGATTGCTTTATTGAGGTAACGGGAAAATGCCGCTGCTGTGATGGCAAGGAACAGGATGGAAATACCGCCTAAGACGTACAGGTATTTTCTTAACGACATGATTTCAGGCGGGATATAATAGGTGACTTCGATTGGGTATAATTCGCTTTGGACAGATATGGGATAGTAGTCTTGTGCATTTTCCAGCTCAGACAATTCCTGGCCGTCTATTGTGACTTGCATCCTCATATTATCGTCTATTTTCTGATCTAACAGCTTTTGAAGCTCGCTGCTGTTCAGGCAGGCGTAGCCTTCCATATATTTCTTCTCGTTCTGCATTCCCAGGCGCAGGTAGATTTCCCCGCTCCTGACTTCTAATACGTCGCCGAAGAGCTTCCTGCCCGGTATGGACTGATTTTCAAACCATGTCCCTACGTCAATCCATGTCTCGTACTCCGGGATGTAGATGCCCAAGTCTTTGATATAGCCATACTGGTTTGCCAGAACGGACAGTTCGCTTTTTACTTTTAGCTTTAAGTTTACTTCTTCGTAGGTGGTAAGCGAACCTTTTCTTCCACGCAGGACTTGTACGTTTTCTCCGTACATGGCAAGGGTCAGAGTATCTTTCAGCTGCAGGATCCTCTGGTTCAGGGCATCCATGGAGACTTCTGCGTTCTCCCGGTATTTCTCTTCAAAACGGTTCTCCAACAGGACGATTCCACGGTCTACGAAAAACAGGATAGCTGTGACGAGCAGGATATGGTAGAGCAGGTAACAGAAGGTGAGCTTGTATGCTAATTTTAGTTTGTCTGGTTTCATTCGGATCTCCATGAAAATAATCAAAAACAGGGGATACAGATATCAGGGAACCGCAGGAAGGTATCCTGCGGTTCCCTGGCTTCTTAATGGAGCAGCTGCAGCACGAGTTCGGGACGTTTGCTGGCTTGGGCAATGATGCTCTGCTGGGGCTGGCTTAGAATGTCGTTCTTGATTTTTTCCATCATAAGGCCAGCCATGTCCGCATCCCGGATGCGGCTCTCTGCATCTTGTAAGTTGGTGGTCGTATGGGTCAGCGCCTGGTATGCGTGTTCCAGACGGTTGTAGTCTGCCCCCATAACCGCCCTGCTGTCAGCGATGCTGTCGTGGGCGCAGTCGATCTTTTTAAGCAGCCCAAGGGGATGCTGGTCTTTATCCGTGAGATCCACCAGCTTTGGCGGGTTCAGCCGAAGCTGCGTCAGGGACAGGAAGGGCAGGTGGATGGGAATCATCTCAGGCTCCGGATTATGCCCTGCATAAATCATGACCTCACAGTGCCGGAAATCCAATAACTCGCCTTCGGGAGGCTCCGGCGGGGCGATCTCTTCCTTTGTTACCGTGTAGGTGAAGTTTGTAAACACGCCGCTTTCCACAGAGCCGATGTATTCCTGCCCGGTCGTATTGTCGTAGACGATGCCCAGACGTTTGTCCCGGATGACCAAGGAGGTGGAAGGGTCTCCCACTTCCATGTCCGTATAATGGTTCAGGCTGGGCTTTACCTGATCTACAATACTCTTCACGATCTGATCCCCACTTGTGACCTTGGACAACTCTACCGGGATGTTGTGGATGGTACGGGTCACATTCTGTCCGTTAATAGTCACATTGTGGGTGAAGGACGGAGGCGCGCTGCCGTCGTTCTGCCAGCAAAAGTACACATTGATATATTCCCCTTCGCAGGTTGCGCAATTAACCCGGAATCCCTTGCCCAACAGGGTATCCAGATTGTTGGTGTTGATTGAGGAGAAGTCCAGCACCTTCTGCTCATGGCCGACGATGGTGCCGCCGGAAAACTGCACGGGGCCGTCCTTCACAATCCCTGACACGCCCTCCGCGCCGTCGGAAACCAATACTTGATAGGAACCACATTGACGCCGCCACTCTATGGTTAAGGATGCAGGCGTCTTGCTTTCATCTACACGGACTTCACAATCGTTCCCAAACGAGCCTTTTGCCTGAATAGCCGTTTCCATGACGGCAGCCAGATCCGTGAAGCTTTTGCATCCGGAAATGTCGATATCGTAGTAATCTGAACGAAGGTCAGTTCCGTCGGTAAATTCCCACCGATACATGCTGCCGCCATTTCCGTTGCTGATTCCAAAACCTGTGCCGATGAGTTTTGAAGCGTCAAAGGGCTTCTCTAAAGTAAAGGGAACGGACACTTCCTGACTGAAATACACCCTGCTGCCCGACAGCACGGCAGTGCTGGGCGGTATCGCAGCTTTGACCTCAACGACGCACCCCTGTATATTAAAACGAGGGGCAGATGTATTGGGGTTCGACGAGAAAATCAACTCATTTCCCTGCTCCTTTACGGAACCGCCGCGGTAATTCTTAATCATCTTCACCACCTCGGCGCGGATCTCAGCCGGGCTCTTTCCGCTTATATCATGGGTATTTGTATAATAGTCTCCCGTGCTGAACATGGTTGTGCCATCCGTTTTTATCGGGGTAGCCGGATTCTTACTGTCATAAAAAACATGATTATAAGAACCCAACTGGAAGGAGAACGGCACCTTGAAGGAACTTACATCGGGAATCTTTACGGTGAATGTGCCGCCTACCTCTGCGGAAGGAGGGGTGGAACTTGTGGTGAAAGCCAGAGAGTTCGTCTTCCAAGACGGCTTGGTCGTATCCTCTTGCTTGCTCTGGGTGGATTCCGATATGTACGCATTACACTGCGTACCGGAAGAAGCGGAAGCCGGAAGGCTGGTGCTGATCTCCAGATTGGGAGACGTATACTTTATCGTCGTGTTCGCACTGTCAAGAGGAGGGGTGGTTCTAAGCTTACTCATTACAGTATTGATGAAAAACTCTTTGGTAATCGTACCTGTGGTCTGCGTAAAAATATCGGCGTAAGAAATACTGGCGCTGGATGGATTCGCTCCTGATATATAGATATTCAGCGAATTCCTCCTTAAATTTGCAACGTCAATCGGATCTTTCACATTGGACATATTGTAGGAAAGGGACAACTCCTTTCCATACACCGGCTGGTTGTTTGCAATTCCGCTGCCGTCCACTTCGTTAATCGTTTCCTTTCCCTCCGGGTTTTGCACCGTCCAACCATTTTTATATGTTCCGTCTCCTTTATCCGCCCAGTAGTGAGTAGTGGTTCCATTGGCTTCAACAGGATAAGAATAATCGTTCAGACTCCCTGTCAATGTAACCGTATGCGCGGCTTCATCTACCTCTACCTTCTGGATATCGGAAAATTTAGCAAGCTGCTCCATCGCCTCCCTGACTGTCTGGATACCCTTGAGTGAAATGACAGACGGATTACCGGAACTGTTTTGGTCTCTGTCTGCCCGGAACGTATACGTTGTGCTGCCAATCTTAATGGATTTCTTGTCCAGCATTATCGCATAGTTCATCCCTATTCCGTCCTCCAGCTGGAATGTGACGGTAGCAGGCTTTGCCGGGACAGGCGGGTCAAAATCTTCATTTTTTACAAAATCCATCTCGCCCCACAACTGCTGATCCGCAGCTTTGTTGAACTCTTCCACGTAGAGATAAACGGGATCGTTGGAATCAGTAGGGATGCTTTGGAAGAGCGGAATGGTATTATACCTGCTAGATGACGTGATGTGTTCAATCTCGCCAAAAAGCTGGTTGATCTCCTCGCTCATGTAGCGGCGTTCCCGGTCGCTGTAGGTGCCGTTACTTGCCTGCAGGCAGAGTTCTCTTGCGCGGCGCAGCATCCCGCCTACCTCCTCCAGCGCGCCGTCCGCGGTCTGCGCGATATCGATTCCTTCGGAAACATTGAGTTCACATCGTTCCAACTCGGTAATCTGGGCGCGCATTTTTTCTGATACGGCAAGGCCAGCCGCATCATCCGCAGCCTGCCGTATCCGGAAACCTGAGGAGAGCTTTTGCAGATTCTTTGCAATTGCGTTGTCTGTATTCTTCTTTTCACGCAGCGCATACAAAGCCGGTATGTTGGTTTGGATTATCATATTGATTTATCCTACCTTTCTGCCTTACCATGATTTGTAAGAAACCGTATGAAAATACTACGGAATCCGGAACCGCCATATATCGGCAGTTCCGATGTCTACGACATCCATCCGCAGCTGCTTGGAACTATTTAGTTAATTATACTACAAAAAAATCCAATTTAAAAGATGTCATTGACAATTCATGCCTATATTTTCATGCCTGAAAATACCTCAAAGCAAGATGTCCCTAGTAAACGCGATTGCCTTCGTTCCATATACGCACGGCTATTATAAAGTAACCGAAAGAGTGGGCGAGGCTTTTAAAGACGGTCTGACACGAAAAAAATAATATTGACATACCGCCACAAGACCTCTAACCACATTTCACTCCCGGCATTAAAAATAACTTTTCCTATGGTGTTTTGCGAAAGATAGCAATAGCTATTTTTTATTATCATTCTCTAACTCGATTACATCCAAAATATCACAATTCAGGGCTTCGCAGATACGAACCAGCCTGAATTTTTTAACAGTCACGCCATCAAAATTTCCTTTTATACTGATATTAAGCAGATTATACAGCACAATGCAGCTTTTGATGATTTGTTTATTTGATGAGAAATTAGCAAATCGGCGGGAGGTATCCTAATTGAATCGCCTTGGTTACTGCTTCGACAGAGGAGGAAACATCAAGTTTTTCAAATATATGCTGTAAATGATTGG
>OFGE01001286.1_pt1 | contig 22691 bp, 17 predicted proteins | sample 1521681 | NCBI WGS metagenome assembly OFGE01 (sample SAMEA3504093, study PRJEB24116) | mouse gut metagenome | biome: mouse gut; feature: mouse-associated habitat; material: faeces | place: Denmark | collected 2011
CGCACATATACCGCACCAGTACCGCAGCAACACCGGAGGAGTACCGCACCTATAGGAGCCAATCCATAGCCAATCTCTGGCAAATTTCAGGCGAATCCGTGCGGACGAAAACAAAAATGAAATAATTGGATGAAAAATGGTTCGTTTGAACTATTTTTGAAAATTGAAAGAGTTAGTCTATTATCATAGCAGGATGGAACGGATTGATTTGTTGCTGACCCGTCATGGGGAGACGCTTGAAAACCGCCGGCATGTGCTTCAGGGACAATTGCCGGGCACTCTTTCCCCGTTGGGATTGAGTCAGGCGGAACGTTTGGCGGAACGTTTGGCGGGCGAATCGTTGGATGCGGTTGTATGCAGCGATTTGGCCCGCAGTTATGACACGGCTTGTGCCGTTGCGCGCCTTCACGGTTTGGAACCGCAACCAACTCCTTTGCTTCGTGAGATGGATTGGGGAATTTATACGGGGGAAACACTGGAAGATGTGGATTGGTATCATTTGCCGCCCAGTGTGGAATCTGTCGAGGAATTGTATCGCCGGGCCGCTTGTTTTATAGATTATCTGCGCGGGACGTTTCCCGGCAAGCGTTTGCTGGCGGTGGGACACGGTGCTTTCAACCGGGCTATATTGGCTTATCTGGGAGGGAAGCAGCCTTTTGATATGGTGGAGATGCCGATAATGGAGAATACAAGTATTGAACGATTGGAAATATGAAAATATATACACGGGGGGGGGACCGGGGAAAAACCGGACTGCATGGCGGACAGCGGGTGGACAAAGATGATGTCCGGATTGAAGCGAACGGGACATTGGACGAATTGAATGCTGCGATAGGAGTCATTCGGGCAATGGCGGGCGAAGGGCACGAATGGCAGGAAATGTTGTTTCGTATACAGCAGTCGTTGATGGTGGTGATGTCGCATGTTGCCACGCCTGCCGCGCTGATTTCACAGAATCCGAATATCTTGCCGGAAAATCTTGACACATATTGTGAGGAACGGATAGATAGCCTGAACGGGGCGATGCGCCATGGTTCCACTCATTTTATTTTGCCCGGCGGCACGCTTTTGTCGGCACAGTGCCACATGGCACGGACGATTGCCCGGCGGGCGGAGCGGCGATTATGGACACTGAATCGGACGGATGAGGTGCCGGCGGTGATTTTGCGTTTTATGAACCGTCTTTCTGATTTATTCTTCGTTATGGCCCGGTACGAAATGGATAAGCAGGGGGCGGAGGAAGAAAAATGGCAGGCATTTTTATATAAAAAGAAATGACAAAGAGAAAATTGCGTCCCGTCATGTTTGTAGGGACTTGTTCCGACGCAGGTAAAAGTGTTTTGAATACTGCTTTTTGCCGCATATTCCGGCAGGATGGGTATTGTCCGGCTCCTTTTAAGGCTCAGAATATGTCTTTAAATTCCTATTCCACCCCTGCCGGCGGAGAGATTGGGAGAGCACAGGCGGTGCAGGCTGAGGCTTGCGGCATCGCTCCTCATACGGATATGAATCCGGTGTTGCTGAAACCTTCTACGGACCAGACTTCGCAAGTGGTGTTGAATGGTAAACCTGTGGGGGATATGTCTGCCCGCGAATATTTTCGTTCAGGAAACAAGAGGCAATTATTCGCCGAGGCTGTTCAGGCTTTCCGGCGATTGAGTGCGCAATACAATCCTATCGTCCTGGAAGGGGCCGGTAGTATTTCGGAACTGAACCTCCGGGACAGGGATATTACGAATATGCGCATGGCAAAAGAGGCGGACGCGGCAACTTATCTGGTGGCTGATATAGACCGGGGCGGGGTTTTCGCTTCGGTTTACGGTTCGGTAATGTTGTTGCCTGAGGAGGAGAGGCGATTGTTGAAGGGGATAATTATTAATAAATTCCGGGGTGATGTTTCGCTTTTTGACGAAGGCAAGGATATTATGCAGCGGTTGACAGGGGTGCCTGTTGTGGGGGTAATTCCTTATTTCCGGGATATCCGAGTGGAGGAGGAAGATTCTGTGTCGTTGGAGACAAAAGCTGCGACGGCATGTGCCGGGGCAGTGAATGTGGCGGTGGTACGTTTGCCGCGGATGTCCAATTTTACGGATTTCAATGCTTTGGAACATGATGGGCGTTTTCATGTGTATTATACGGATGAGCCGACGGAAATTGCTAAAGCGGATGTGGTGATTTTGCCGGGCACGAAGAACACGATTGCCGATTTGCAGGTGATATATGAACGGGGGACGGCTGCTGCGGTTCTGGATGCCTACCGGCGTGGAGGAAAAGTTGTCGGCATCTGTGGCGGCTATCAGATGATGGGGCGGCGTATACTGGACCCTGACCGGGTGGAAGGGGAACGGACGGCGATTGACGGCTTGGGATTATTGCCTTTGGTGACGGAGATGCGGGAGGCGAAAGTGGTTTGCCAGAGTCGTTTCCGTTTCCGGGACAGCAGTGCGGATTGTTGCGGTTATCAGATACACATGGGCGAAACGACACCCGATAAGAGTGGATGGCAGTCGCTCAATACATTGCCGGACGGTGCGGCGGAGGGCTATTGGCGCGATGCGCGCTGTTGGGGTACTTATATGCACGGTATCCTGGACAATCCCGTTGTGCTTGATTATCTGGCGGAAGGACTGACGGCTGCTGCCGTTACAGGCTTTGATTATTTTGCTTTCAAGGAGCGGCAGTATGACCTTTTGGCGGACCATGTGCGCGGAGCGGTCGATTTGGAATATATTTATTCAACTTTGTATATATAGCTTATGATTCATGGGCATGGCGATGACCTGTACCGTACACAGGGGCGGATTCAGGCTAATTTTTCGACAAATGTATGGTATGAGGCGGATACCCGTCCGTTGTGCGATTTTTTGAGCGTACATTTGAAGGATATTTTCCATTATCCGGAACCCGATGCCGGTTCTTTTTGCCGGGTGGCCGCAGAATATCATGGGGTGGAGCCTGCGGGGGTGCTGGCGGGCAACGGTGCGACGGAATTGTTTTACCTTGTGGCGCATGCCTTTGCCGGACGGCGGACGTTGATACCTGTCCCTTCGTTTACAGAGTACGAGGATGCCTGTACGTTGTACGGCCATTGTCTGGAGTTTACCGAGAAAACGGATGTGAGACATCTGCCGGAAGGTTTTGATTTGATGTTTATCTGTAATCCGAATAATCCGGACGGGCAGATATGGACACTGGATGATATTGTTTTTATACTTGAAAGTTATCCGGAAATGGTTCTGGTAGTGGATGAGTCTTTTATTTGGTTTGCCCCTGAAGCGCAAACGGCTGTCGGGTTGTTGAAAAAGTATGATAATTTGTTGGTAATCCGTTCGATGACTAAATGTTATGCCATTCCGGGATTACGTTTGGGGTATATGCTTGGGGGGAAAAAACAGGTAGAAAAAATCAGCCGTTTCGGTTGGCCCTGGTCGGTGAATGCTTTGGCTATTGAAGCCGGAAAATTTTTGTTGACGCAAGGGGAGGCAGGTTTGCCTGATGCGACCGGCCTGTTGCACCGGCAACGTGAATTTTCCGCCCGGATAGCCGGAATTTCCGGTTTTCGCCCGCAACCGTCCCATACTTCTTTTTTCCTGACAGAGACAGACCATGATACCGCAGCATTGAAGTCTTATCTTTTGGAGAATCACGGTATATTAATCAGGAATGCGTCTAATTTCCGGGGATTGGACAATCATTATTTCCGGGTGAACACGTTGACGGACGAGAAAAACAATGCCTTGCTGAGTGCTTTAAAAAGTTATGCGGGTAAAAGATAAACGGGAAATCATTTAGACGAAAACGGTGCATCGTTTCCAATGCACCGTTCACTATGGATATATCCATGTTTATTCTTCGTATTCAATCTTATAAATCTCAATTATCTCACCATCTTCATCCGTTATTGTAATTTCAGAAATATATTCCCCTGTCATCTTATAATCCAATTTGTACGTGTAGGTTTCAGTACCTACAATGTTATCTTCATTATCATCCCATTCCGGTTCTGTGAATGTCATGCTGCCCGGCAGATTGCAGGAACGTTTACCGGTTAAACCAAATAGGAGTGCAGAGGCCATATAGCTATCAAAATAATCGAAAAAGTAGAATACATCGATATTCAGGTTATTTAATTGATAGGCATATGTAAAATGTATGCTTCCATGATCATCTTTGTCAGTATTGTCGATATAAGAATATTCGGCCAGATTCCCTCCGTCAAACCGAAAGTTTTCTGTAACCTTGCTGCCTTCTATGTAAGAGGTTTCCACCTTAGCCAAGTAATTATCGTCATAGATAAAATCGGCTTTGTCATCTTGGAATGAATAGGATTTGATATGTCCGTTTTCCAATGTAAAAACGTACTCTTCTTTTTCCTTTTCATTTTTGACGGTGATGTTGTTATCGGAATATGTATAGTTTTCAGTTCCGCAGGATTTGATTCTGCCGGTCTCATCATACTTGAATTCATAGGTATGTGGGGTGTTGTCTCCATCCTCATAATACATGACCTTTTTAATCTTTTTTGCCAGAATTTTCACCCCGGTGTTTTCATGATTTGGATTTTGCTCTTCTTTGTCATCATTACTACAAGCTGTCGCAAAGGCTAATGCTGCGAATAAAAACAATAATTTTTTCATTGTAAATTGTTTGTTGCTTTTCCCAATACCCCAAGGAAAAAGTATCACATGATGAGAAACGCAGGTATTGTAAACCTATTCCGGGTTGTGCTACTAAGAACAAGTTTAAACGCTTCTGTTTAAAATGTCTATGAATAAATCGTGCGAATATAGAAGTTTTGTTTATAAGGGTGGGAGCGAAAAAATAGAAACCATTTATAGTAAATAATGGTATATAAATATCTTAAATAAATCATAAAATCCTAAAAGCCAATAGCTTTTTGTCCGGGAAATATATCTTTGTACAGATTTGTTCCGATATGGAGTTTACTATTTGTGCAATCAGGGTGTGGCTTTCGGGTATTTTGTTGTGTATGCTGACCGGTCGGGTGGCGGGACAGACTGATACTATACATCAGGATACGGTGGGGCAATGTTTTCTGACTTTAAGGGGACATGTTGCGGGAGGAGAGGAGAAAGAATTATTACCGGGAGCTTATATTTATCTGGGGGAAAAACAGGTCCCTGTCATGACGACGGACAGGGACGGAGTTTTTATTATTCCCCGTTTGAGGCCGGGAAAGATACGGCTTGGTGTTTCTTATATTGGTTTTCAGAATTTTTCAGAAGAATATGATGTCAGGGAAGATTTGGATGTGGGTGAAATTTTGCTGAAATCGGTAGTCCTGGACGAGGTGGAAGTAAAGACGGTTCTTCCTCTGGCACTTCAGCGCGGAGATACGACACAGTTTAATGCGGCGGCTTTAAAAGTTGCAGCAGACGCCGATTTGGAAGCTCTTTTGAAAAAATTGCCCGGTTTTGAGATTGTGGATGGCAAAATTATGGCTCAGGGCAAAGAGGTGAAAAAGCTGTATATTGATGGTATGGAGTATTCCTTTAATGCTCCGGCAGCAGCTTTGAAGAACCTTCCCGCAAAGTTGGTGGATAAGATAAAAATGTACGATGACCGGAGTGAAGAGGCTAAATTTTCAGGGTATGACGACGGGCAAAAATTCCGTACTCTGAATATACAGACGCACGAGCCGGATAAGATGAAAATTTTCGGAATGGCAACGACTGGATACGGGGTTACTATTCCACCTGAAAATATGTTTAAAGAAAAGAATTACCAGGGTACTTTATCCGGAAATTTTTTTGACCGGAAACGGAAAATCACAGTAGCGGGAGATGTAAACAGTACCGGACAAAATAATGATTTACCCGGTAGTGATTATAAAGGAAAGGGAAGCAATAATTCACATTCGGTGTTTGCCAATGTTTCTGTTAAACTTGGAGAGAAAACAGATTTTTCCGGAAATTACCATTATTCCGGCAACAATTCATATGCGGCTTCTCTTTCTAAACAAGAATATTTTCCCACCGACCGTTATGAGAACCGGATTTATGATGCGGAAAATCATTCCTGGGGAATAGGTAGTCAGCAATCCTTGAACCTTCACACGGATATCCGGTTGAATGAGAATAACCGTATTTCTTTGTCGCCTGTGTTTTCGGCTTCCCGGGATAACAGGCGTTCACTGAGTTTTGGCAGTAGCATTGAAAACAACGATACTATTAGCAGTTCCGGTTTGTTTAGCCGGGATAAAAACAACAGCATACATACCGGAGCGGAGATATTATGGATGCATGCTTTTCCGAAAAAAGGAAGGACATTTACGTTGCGTTTTGGAGGTAATTATGATGAAAATACCTCTGATGAGCTGCAAAATAATCAGGAGCGTTCTCTGAATAGTGAAAACGTATATGCGGATACCCTGAGAAATCTGATGATTTCCAACCGGCGCGGCGGATATAGCTGGAATACATCTTTTTCGTGGTCTGAACCCCTGACTGAGCATGCCCGGTTAGGTTTTAATTATGCTTACCGGGAAAATACGGAGCATACTGACCAAAAAAGTTTGACTTACAAAGACCGGGAATTCCGGGAATTGGCAGGTATCGATACGGCACAGACCAATGAATTGAGAAATTCTTACCGGATACACAGTTATGGGGCGAATTACAATTATTTTCAGAATAAAATCCGGTTGAACGGGGGATTGTCTTTAAGTCATACCCGGATGAGTAACCGGTATAAGTATTTGGCAGTGCCCGATTCGCTGATAAAAAGTATGTATATCAATGTTACACCCTTAATTAGTGCCGGTGTGAAACTGGGTGCGAATAGTAATCTGGATTTTTCATACAGGGGGTATTCTTCATCTCCTGACGCCCGCCAGTTGCAAGATTTACTGGATGTGAGCAATCCCATGCAGATATTCCGGGGCAATCCGGCCTTGAGGAAATCTTATCATCATTCGGTGGCTTTTACTTATGCCCGCTCATTTCCTGAAAAATCTGTTTTTTGGAATGCTGCCTTATCGGGGGGACAGACTTTTAATCAGATGGCATCGAATGTAAAATTTATTCAGCGGGATACGGTCATTCGCGGTTATGCCGTATTGAGGGGAGTGCGTCTCACAACCCCTGTCAATCTGAACGGAAACTGGGATGTTTCCGCCCGGGTTGATTATTCTTTTCCGTGGGAAAAACTGAAGTTGCGTTTTAACACTGCCTTGTCTTACCGTTATTCCCGTGTGCCGTCAATATACGATGATTTGAAAAATGAGACAAATGCTCATTCTGCCGGTTTGCGGCTGAATATAAATACGAATATATCAGAGAATATTGATTTTTATTTGTCTTCCGATTCGGACTATACTTATTCCCGGAATACGACAACCGGAGGTACGCAAAATTTTAATGAAAATGTAAATGTTTACGGACGTTGGATTTTTTGGAAAGGGTGGTTTATCTCTTCGGGCTATGCAGGGACTTTTTACGTGAATAAGAAAGGAGAGACTGTAAATCAGACAAGGCATCTTTTGAATGTACAACTGGGGAAAAAATTCGGAAAGGATAAAAATATAGACATTGCTGTGCTGGCAAATGATGTGTTGAACCAGCAGAATACAATAAATTATACGGTGAATGATTTGTATACCGAGACTTCTTATCATACGATGCCATCTTCCTGTTATTTTCTGGTGGTTTCTTATCATTTTAACAATGTGAATAAACCGAAACAATGATTATTTTTACCTGCTGAAATATGATGGATATGGAATGGATAATGGTTTTGCTGCCTTTGACAGCAGGTTATATATTGGATTTGATTTTCGGCGACCCCCGGAATCTGCCTCATCCGGTAGTTCTGTTTGGAAACGGGATTGCCTGGATTGAGCGGAAATGGAATAAAGGAAAATACAGAAGGTTTAAGGGTTGTGTTGTGGCAATTCTTTTTCCTTTGCTGGCAGGAAGTGTTGCCTGGATAATAGGCTGGGTAGCGGGGAAATGGAACATCTGGTTTTATGACCTTATAGCCGCCGTTTTTGTTTTTTACGGGTTGGCAAACCGCAGTCTGATTCAGGAGGGCGGGGAAGTAATCCGGACTTTGGAGAACCGGGGCCTGGAAGCGGGGCGGAAGCGTTTGTCGTGGATTGTCGGTCGGGATACCTCGGAATTGTCATCGAAAGAAATTTATACGGCTGTACTGGAGACTATGGCAGAGAACCTGAGCGACGGGGTAGTTGCTCCTTTGTTTTACTATGCCATAGGCGGTTTTCCGGCGATGATGGCTTATAAGATGGTGAATACGCTGGATTCGATGATTGGTTACCGAGACGAACGTTACCGGGAGTTTGGCTGTTGTGCCGCACGCCTCGACGATGTGCTTAATTATATCCCTGCCCGTTTGACGGCATTGTTTATGGCGATAGTCGCCTGGCGTCCCGGTATTTTCGGTTTTATCCGGCGATATGGGCGGCAACATGCCAGTCCGAATTCCGGCTATCCCGAATCGGCTATGGCCGGTATTTTAAACTGCCGGTTCGGGGGTACTCACGTTTATCATGGTCTTTTGGTTGAAAAACCTTATATCGGCGATAACGGGCGGGAGGTGGGATACGAGGATTTCCGGAAAGCTGCCCGGGTAAATCAGGGGGTGACGCTGTTGACGGTGGTGTTGGTTTTGGGTGCGGATATAATGGTGTATTCTTTGTTTGGATGAGAGATAACCGGATACGGAAGTTCCGGAAAATGGGTCTGATTTTGCCTTTTTTCTGAAATTCAAACCGGTGTTCCCGGTATAATCCCGTCGGCTCCCCAGTAAAAGTGAATATAGCTGGCGATGACATTTCCCAATCGGTAGACAGCGGTGTCTGTTTCCTGGTCTTTTGCTCCGTATACCCGGGCTATGGAGGGGAGCGGGTTCACACCGGGCAGAATCCGGGAATAATGAAATTCGTGACCACGGAATTCCCGGCCTTCCAGGAATATTTTCCGGTATCCTAACCGCAATTTCATATTTTCCATTGTTGCGCCCTGTGGCAGATAACCGCACATCGGGTAGCTATGGCCATTATTGTCGGTGATGTATTCTCCTAAATACATCATTCCGCCACATTCCGCTAAAAGCCGGCCGCCCTGCCGGCAATAGGTCAGAACGGAGTGCCGCATACTTTCGTTGGCACTCAATTGGGGAAGGTATAATTCCGGATATCCGCCGGGAAGATAGATAAAATCGGAGTCCGGAAGTTGTTTGTCTTGCAGGGGACTGAAAAAGGTGACTTTTCCCATTTGTTTCAGACGGCAGATATTTTCCGGATAAGTGAAATTGAAAGCTTCGTCCCGGGCTACGGCAATCCGGCCTAAGATAGGAAAATCCGTTTGGGCATTGCTCCCGGAAAAAGTCTGTGTACCGTATCCGGTGGCACAAATTTCCAGCAACCGGTCTATGCGGACGGTTTTCTCAACCTGAATGGCAATGCGCTCGGCAAATTCATCGAAACAAAATTCTGAATCGATGTTCAGTCCCAAATGCCGCGAAGGAATCTCGATGTCCCGGCATTTTGGAAGGAATCCCAGGGCTTCCACGCCGGCGTCCCGGCAGGCTTGTTTCAGATGAGCGTAATGTGCTTCCGAACCGACAAAATTGAAAACAGCACCGGCAATCCGGAGGTCGGGCCGGAAGTGTTTGAAACCGTAAAGAACGGCTGCTACGCTATAGGCTGCAGATTTTGCATTGATGACCAATATGACGGGCAATTGCAACAATCCGGCGATTTCGGCACTGCTGCCCAGCATCCGGTCATAACCATCGAACAAACCCATGACGCCTTCGGTGATACATACATCGGCATCCTGGCTGTGACGGGCATATACTTCACGGAGGTGTTCCGGAGGTGCCATGAACGAATCCAGATTATACGATTCCCGTCCGGCAGCAGCGGCATGGTGTTTGGTGTCCAGATAATCCGGTCCGCATTTAAAAGGCTGTACTTTCATGCTCCGGTTGTGCAGGGCACGTAATAAACCTAAAGTGAAAGTGGTTTTTCCGCTTCCCGACGATGCAGCTCCGATGAGGAATTGTGGTTTGGACATGGTTTGTTCTTTTTTCAATCGGATGCAAATATAGATAAAGGTAAGTGCTATGGCAAATAAATGTGATATGGCCGAACCGCATTCTACTAATTATCCAAATATCGTAAAATTGTGAAAGTGCGGTTAATTTTTACGGACGTTTCTTTTTTACTGTGCGTTTCAGTCTCAAAAGTGCAAGGTTTAGTTCCAGTGTGGTTTCTGTATCATAAAGTTCCAGGTTGTCGTTGAGTAATTCGGAAAACAACTGTCCGCTTTGTTGTAAAAGATTCCTTTGTTCGCTATTATCTGTTGTTTCCTGAACAAATTGTAAACTGCGTGTCAGTTCGCGTAGTTTGGCAAAGGCTTCGATGATGGCGATGGTGGTTTGTACTGCCTGGGGACCTTTCAGTATTGTAGCCAACATGTATAACCCTTTTTCGGTGAATGCTTTGGGACTAACTCTCATTTTGGAGAATTTTGCGGTCAAAATTTTTGACCGCAAATCGTCAGAAACACTGTATCTCAGATAATTACTATTGAAAATCTCTATCTTTAATTTTTGCCATTCACTGGCAGACGGGGTGATGACATATCCTTTCGGAAATTTTTCCGGATTGTTTTTCACGGCCTGATTGACTTCTTTGGTTGCGACACCATAAAGCTCTGCCACATCATTGTCAAGGATAACCTGGTTATTCCGGACAGCAATGATTTTGTCGTTGATTTGTTCAAGACGAATGATGTTCATGGCTTAAAAATTTGAATTGATACACACATATAGCTACGGTTTCTCAATTTATAACATTTTTTTGATAACCAATGCCTTAACCGGATTTTATTGTTATTTTTGTCCGATAATGTTAGAAACGACTATCGGGGAAAAGTAAAATTTATTTTCACCGCTCTGTTAATATGAAATCTGAAATAATATGAATAAAGTTGTATTTCAATCTGCTTTTGTTGCTGCCGTATTTTTGTTGTCCTTTTTAATGGTTTTGTTTTCTTGTGACAATAATGGTGAAAAAGGACGGCAGATAACGGATTACAAGGAATATACCCTCACTGTTGCATCTAAGAAAGTGATTTCAGGAAATATGAATTATTATTCTCATAATGCCACTTTTTTCAGTGAAGTGTATGCAGTGAAAAAAGAAAATTCCCAGATATGGGAATGTTTTAGCGGTATATCCGGTTTCGGGTATGAAAGTGGGTTTGAATATAAAATTCGTGTTGGCGAGACGGGTTATCTTGATTATTCCATGGGTGACCCTGCATGGACGGAATATAAATTGTTAAGTGTAATATCAAAAGAAAAGAAAGAATCTTCGGATGTCCCTCCTGCGTTTTTTCCCGAAGGTATGGAATTTCAACCGATAGACCCTCAGTATGTTATTGATGCTGATGAAAAAGAATTTGTTGAAACGGATATTGAAAACAATCCGTATCTCCTTTGGAAACACTCTATTGTGATAAATGAGGATATGAGCAGATTTGCGGTCGTGGATGAAAAATTTAATATAGTAGCTATCGGAGCGATAGAAAAGGAAACTGTTGAAAGTTTATCGTTTCCGGTATCATATAAGATTTTAGTGCCGGAGGGTGAGATTGCCGGATACATGAATTGGGAGTTTACGTATCAGACATCTGCCGCAATGGACCAATCTGCTTCAAGAAATTATGATGTATTCCTGACTTTATATCCGCTTTGCGAAAGCAAAAGTCCCGGGGAATCACGCTATCGCGTATGGATTTATAAAGACCTCACCGAATATTACCGGAACAAGTTTCCGGATGCAAATGTGAAAGCGGTGGTGATACGCCATACTATTTCATAGTTCTGAACTTTCTTCCGTTTTGTTTTTTTTGTCTGTATTATTTTTTTACTTTTGTCACCGATTATGGTAAACGGACGGTTTCTTCGTCTGTTTAAAAGGGAATCCGGTCGGAATCCGGAACAGTGCCCGCTACTGTGAACCCTCTTGTGTTGAAAAGTTTCTTACACCACTGTCCGTCGGACGGGAAGGTCGCTTTTCAGGGGTAAGTCAGGAGACCTGCCATGATTGTATAGATAATAGGGTTTTTCCGGGGTCAGAAAAACGATTATGAACTTTTTAATCTTATTTCTTTATGAAGAAGTGTTGTGTGCTGTTAGCACTAATGACGTTTGTCATTGTTCCTCTTTGGGCGCAATTGACATTCAGTGGAAAAGTAATGGAAGCTTCCAACGGCAGAAGTTTGCAAGGTGCCAGCGTGCGTTTGGAAGGAACTACTATCGGGACGGCAACCGACCGGGATGGTCGTTTTGTTCTGAAAAACGTGCCTGAGGGGGAATATGTGTTGCGGGTAACGTTTACGGGTTTTGAATCTGTGCGTGAACAGGTAAAAAGTAATCGTGAAGATTTGATTTTTCAGTTAAAAGCTCTCCCCGTACACCTTAATCAGGTGGTGATTACCGGAACCGGAACGCATCACCGTTTGAAAGATTCTCCTGTGCCGATTGAAGTGATTTCGGGCAGTGAGTTGCGGAAAGCCGGTTTGGTGAAACTTGACGATGTTCTGCGGATGCAGAATCCGTCGTTCAATTTTTCGACGACGGCGATGGGGGATTATACCACAATGAACGGTTTGCAGAACGATTACGTGCTTATTCTGGTAGACGGAAAGAAACTGGCCGGAGATATTTCAGGAAATACGGATTTACGGCGCATTGATATGAACCGGGTGAAGCGCATCGAAATTCTGAAAGGAGCTGCCTCCGCTTTGTACGGTTCCGAGGCAATGGGTGGGGTGATTAATATTATCACCGAAGAGCCGAAAGAGAATCTGTTGCTGCTTTCCCATACGCGGATTGCCGAAAAAGGGCAGTTTACCCAGAATTTATCGGCTGATGTGAATGCCGGAAAGTTTTCTTCCCATACATCTTATCAGCGTTTGCAGGCCGGAGGCTGGCAGGTGAGTCCTTATGAAACGGATGATGACGATTCCCGGGGATATGTGGAGACGACCAAACAGGCGTCCAATCGTTTCCGGTCGGATGTGTTCAATCAGAAATTCAGTTTTGCTCCCGTGAAAAATCTTGAGGTTTACGCTGAAGGAAGTTATTATCAGCGGCACGTGTACCGTCCGGTGACAGCATATGCTTATGATATGGATTATCAGGATTATACCCTGGGAATAGGGGCGAAATATTTGCTGAACAAACGTTCCTGTATTTCATTGGATTTGTATAACGATAATTATGAAAATGAGTATGATTATATCAAGGATTCGGGAAAAAAGAAAGAAGGCGACAAAATACTCAATCTTCGCCAGCATTATTATAACGGCAATCTGAAAGGGGTGTTCACGCTCGGACGCTTCAACAAATTGTCGGCAGGGCTGGAGTTCCGTGAAGACCGCTTAAAAAGCCCTGATGCCGGAATTGAAGAGACAAAAGGCGCAGATACTTGGGCTCTTTACGCACAAGATGAGTTGAAATTGTTTGGTAAGTTGCAGATTGTGGCGGGATTACGCTATACGCATCACGAGGAATTCGGTGACCGTCTCAGCCCCAAGGCTTCCGTTATGATGTCCGTCGGTGATTTTAATTTCCGGGTGAACTATGCTTCCGGTTTCCGGGCCCCGGATATGAAGCAGCTGTATTACAAAAAAATCAAGGGGAGTACGTTGAGTATCGGTAATCCGGACCTTGGCCCCGAAACGAGTAATTATTATTCTGCCAATATTGAATATGTCAACCAACGTTTCAATGTGTCAGTAAGCGGGTATATCAACAAAGTAGATGATTTGATTTCAACAAAAAAAGTCGATTTGGAACCTGGCGACAAAGCGGACGGAATCAAGACCCGCAAGTTGTATGTGAATCTGAACGATGCGACGCTGAAAGGGGCAGAAGTGAATCTCAGTGCGTATTTCGGTGCCGGTTTCTCGCTGACCGGCGGGTATAGTTACTGCGATGCCCGAGGAACGCTGGACGGGGAGAAAGACCGTTTGGAAAGAAGTATCCGCCATACGGGTACGGCGTCGGCCAACTGGACGAACGAATGGAAATGGTATTGTCTGAATGTCAATCTGAATGCCCGGGGACAAAGTAGCCGTTATCATACCTCCAATGGTATCGCACCGGGTCATTGGCTGTGTAACCTGACTACTACGCATACAATAAGTCGTCTGGGACGTTTCGGATTGGAAGCACAGGCAGGAGTGGAAAATTTGTTTGACTATACGGATGCCCGGCCTTTCGGAGTGAATTATGCTACGCTGTCACCGGGACGTACTTTTTTCGGCGGGTTGACGATTCGTTTTCATTGATAAACGGGTGAACAAAATTGTGAAATGAATGGTTTTAGTTCGTATCGGTATAATATATTGGATTTATTTAGAAACGATGACGATATGTCCATTTGATTTTATTCTTTCCGGAGAAATTTTGTTTCGTAAAAAAGGTTTATCTTTGTATTAATCATAATCGGATTCAAACAAATACTATGGGCACAGACGGAATACGCGAAAAGTATATCAATCCTTATACCGATTTCGGTTTCAAAAAGCTTTTCGGTACGGCGATGAATAAGGAACTGTTGATTAGTTTTCTGAATGCGTTGTTGTATGACCGTGAAGTGATTTGTGACGTCACTTATCTGAATACGGAGCATCTGGGTACGCAGGAATACGACCGGCGGGCGATATTTGACGTTTATTGCGTGAATGAGAAAGGCGAGCGTTTTTTGGTGGAGATGCAGAAGGGTGAGCAGAATTTTTTCAAGGACCGCAGTGTTTATTATTCCACTTTTCCGATTCGTGAACAGGCTCCCCGGGGACAATGGGATTATGAACTGAAAGCGGTTTATGTCGTCGGTATCTTGAATTTTGTGTTCGATGATACGGACGACGATTATTTCCACCATGAGGTGAAGTTGACGGACCTTCGGACGCGGGAAGTGTTTTACGACAAACTGTCTTTTTTCTATTTGGAAATGCCGAAGTTCAACAAGACGGAGAATGAGTTGGTCACGATGTTCGATAAATGGCTTTTCGTGTTGCGTAACCTTGCCTATTTAATGGAGCGTCCGCGAGCACTTCAGGAACGGGTATTCACCAGCCTTTTCGAGGCCGCTGAGATAGCTAAATTCAGCAGACGGGAGTTGTGTCAGTATGAAGAGAGTTTGAAAAATTTCCGGGATATGTATAGCGTGATTACAACGGCAGAGGGTAAAGGATTGGCAAGGGGATTGGAAGAAGGTTTAAAGAAAGGTTTAAAGAAAGGTTTAGAGGAAGGTTTGAAAAAAGGCCTGAAAGAAGGTTTGGCGAAAGGCCGGGAGGAGGGTCTGCAAAAAGCCCGGGAACAAATGATGGTTAGTGCCCGCAATCTCAAATCCTTGGGAGTAGCAAAGGAAATCATTGTTCAGGCTACGGGATTGTCTCCCGATGAAATCGAGCGACTCTGACAGGCAGAAAATATCAATCGAATGAGTAAAGGTAAAATATATGTAGCCGGTATCGGCCCCGGGAGTGAAGGCGATATTACACCGGCGGTGGAAAAAGCGGTGATGCTTTCGGATGTGGTAGTGGGATATAAGTATTATTTTTCTTTCATACAGCCGTTTGTCAAACCGGATGCGGAATGTGTGGATACCGGGATGCGGAAGGAGCGCGACCGGGCGGCAATGGCTTTTGATTATGCGGAACAAGGCAAGACGGTATGTGTGATTAGTTCCGGAGATGCCGGAATTTATGGAATGGCACCGTTGATTTGGGAAATGAAACGGGAGAGGAATGTTGCAGTAGAAATTGAAATCCTGCCGGGAATCAGTGCTTTTCAGAAAGCGGCTGCTTTGCTTGGTGCTCCTATAGGACATGATTTTTGCGTTATATCCTTGTCTGATTTGCTGACTCCCTGGGGAAAGATAGAACGGCGTATAGAGGCCGCAGCTGTTGCTGATTTTGTAACGGCTGTTTATAATCCGAAGAGTGAAGGCCGTTACTGGCAGTTGCACCGGTTGAAAGAGATTTTTTTGAAAGAAAGGGGAGCCGGAACACCAGTAGGATATGTACGGCAGGCCGGAAGGGAGGGGCAGAATGTAACGGTTACCACGCTGGCCGATTTCGACCCGGAACAGGTGGATATGTTTACGGTGGTGTTGATAGGTAACAGCCAATCGTATAACTGGCAGGGTAAGATGATTACTCCCCGGGGGTATTACGGCGAAACGGCGGGGGGAGAGCGTAAACCCGGACAGGAAATCATGCTCCGCAGTTTCCGGACGATAGCTTCCGAGTTGAAGCATCCGGATATTCCACTGGACCGGAAATGGGCACTTTTGCATACCATTCATACGACGGCTGATTTTGATATGGAACATATATTTTATGCCGATGAGGGGGCGGTGGAATTGCTTTATCGGACGTTGAGCAGTGGAGAGGTGAGGACGATTATTACCGATGTCACCATGGTTGCTTCGGGTATTCGCAAGGGTGCTTTGGAACGCTTGGGGTTGGAGGTAAAATGCTATCTTTCTGATGAAAGAACGGCGGAAATGGCTGCACGGATGAATATCACCCGGACACAGGCCGGTATCCGTCTGGCTGTAGAGGAGCATCCGGAGGCGTTGTATGTCTTCGGGAACGCACCGACGGCGTTGACGGAATTGTGCGCTCTGATGCGCAGAGGAAAAGCACGGCCCGTCGGAGTGGTGGGAGCACCTGTAGGGTTTGTGAACGTGAAGGAATCCAAATACATGCTGAAATCCTTTATTGCTGTTCCTAAAATCATTATTGAGGGCAGAAAGGGGGGTAGTAACCTGGCGGCGACAATCGTTAATGCAATTTTGTGTTTTGATGATGCCGGACAATTATTGCCGGGAAGGGATCTTTAAGCGGGAGAATATAAAGTGGACAGGGGAGCCGGACAAGTGGAAAATAATATGGGTAAATTTTATATTGTAGGGATAGATGATAATAGCCGACCGGAATTCGGAGAAGAGGTTGCCCGGATTGTAGCTGTACATAGTGTGTTTTCCGGAGGGAAACGGCATTATGGGCTGGTACACGGTGATTTGCCGGAGTATCATACATGGATTGATATTACAGTGCCTTTGGATGCTGTGTTTGAAAAATACAGGAACTATGAGGAAATAGTGGTTTTTGCATCGGGGGACCCGCTTTTTTTCGGATTTGCCAATACGGTGAAAAATCGTTTACCGGATGCTGAAATCCGGGTTTTTCCCCGGTTTAATTCTTTGCAGTTGTTGGCGCACCGTTTGGTGATGCCTTATCACGATATGCACGTTGTTTCTTTGACCGGACGACCGTGGCACGAATTTGACCGTGCGTTGATTGAAGGCAGGGAAAAAATCGGGGTTTTGACCGACCGGCAGCATACCCCTGCTGCTATAGCAGAACGGATGTTGGAATACGGGTATTCAAATTACCGGATAACGGTCGGGGAAGTGCTCGGAAATGCCGGAGAACAAGTGCGGACATTGGAATTGCCGGAAGCTGCCCGTCTGGAGTTTGAGATGCCCAATTGTTTGATTATTGAAAAAACGGCTTGTCGTGAGCGTGTTTTCGGTATACCTGAGAATCAGTTTCATTTACTGGACGGACGGGTGAAAATGATAACCAAGATGCCTGTCCGGTTGCTGACATTGAGTATGCTTGGTTTACATAACCGTCATAGTTTCTGGGATATCGGTTTTTGTACCGGTTCCGTTTCGATAGAAGCGAAGCTGCAATTTCCCCATTTGCATATTACAGCTTTTGAAATCCGGGAGGAAGGTCGCGGGCTAATGGAGCAAAATAGCCGGAAATTCGGCGTTCCCGGTATAACTGCTGTTGTGGGCGATTTTACATTTGTGGATTTATCTTCTTATCCTGTACCTGATGCTGTTTTTATTGGCGGACACGGCGGGAAGTTGGGGGAAATACTGGCTATTGTGGCTGGTCTTATGCTTCCTGGCGGAATAGTTGTTTTTAATTCCGTTTCTGAGGAGAGTCTTACTCTTTTTCAGCAGGAAGCCGCTGCCACCGGTTTCCGGATAGTTCAATCTTGCGTATTGGCAGTGGATAAACACAATCCGATTACGGTGATAGCGGCCAGTTTGTTGTAAAAAGATTATTTCTTCTTTTTTTTGTTCCACTGGATATTTTGTTTCGGTGTTGCGGCCAGAAGTTCATTACTGCGTTCTTTAGCCAGTTTTTCGTCTGCTTTTCTTACAGACTCTTCCGTGCGCTGCGTTCCTTGAGGTTCTACATGAAGCAGTCCGTCCGTTTCGCGTACCCGTTTCAGGGGGTCTTCGATGTATTGCCATTCTTCGTGTAGCCCGGTACTTTTACCTTGGTTCCAGGGTCCACGTGCATCTTCTCCTTGTGACATGTTGAAGTAAAGATTACTATATTTCGGGGAGGTCTGGAATACGGCTGGCGGGAAGTTGGGCTGAATGGTTTCCAGAGCGGCTTCGAATTGTTGGTAATGGGTTACTTCTCTTGTCATCAGGAAGATAAGCGTTTCTTTTACCAATGGGTCGTCTGTCAACGGAATCAGGTTCTCATAGCCGATTTTAGCCCGGCATTCACCTGCCATGTTGGAGCGGAGGTCAACCGTTAAGTCGGCAGTAGCGGAAACGTAGCTGGCACACCAGGGATTACCATTACTGTCAGTCAGAGCCGGACTACCGGGTGCTCCTACCAGGAAATGCGGATAAGTAAATGCCTGGTGAATCAGGTCTTCTTTGGCGGCTTTGCCGCTCATCATGGTGCGGAGAGGTGTATCTTCCACAACGTCTTTCATTTCGCCGCCATACGCACCCGCGTTCATCATCACCGCGCCGCCGATGATCCCTGGTATCCCCGAAGCAAATTCCAGTCCTGTCAGCCCTGCTTCTGCAGCCTTTGCCGCTGCAGCTGAAAGCAGTGCGCCTCCCTCTGCATATAACGCCGTACCGTCTGTTTCCAGCGCGGACATGCGTCCGGAAAGCTGAACCACAGCCCCGCGAATGCCTTTATCCCGCACCAGCAGGTTGCTCCCGTTGCCGAGGATAAAAACGGGAATTTCATGCCGCCGCAATATCCGGATTGCTTCCGCAAGCTGTGCCGCGTTTTCCGGCGTCAGAAACAGCTCCGCCGGCCCGCCGATACGAAATGACGTATGCGCTTTCATCGGCTCCTCCAGCCGCACTGCATCACTGCCCAACACGCCGCACAGTTTTTCTATTGCCTTTTCCATGCCGTCACCCCTTTTTGTTCTGTTCCAACCTCTGGGCAAGCTCCTTTGCCGTATGTTGTCCCATTTTTTTCTGCCGGTTCGCAATCGCCGCCGATTCGCAGATTACAGCCACATTCCGCCCCGGACGAATGGGAATGGTATTACAAAGCACTTTATTCCCCAGTATTTCAATATATTCCTCATCCAGCCCAAGCCTGTCAAAGCTGCCTGCCAGACCGTCCCATGCCTGTAACTTTATAATCAGGTCAATGGATTTTTCCCACTTCACCGCGCTGATGCCAAATAGTTCCTTTACATTGATTAAGCCAATCCCGCGCAGTTCAATCAGATAGCGTATCAGCTCCGGGCAGGTACCGATAAGCGTCCTGTCTGCAATTTTCTTAATTTCCACTGCATCATCTGCAATCAGCCTGTGCCCGCGCTTGATCAGTTCCAGTGCGGCTTCGCTCTTGCCAATCCCGCTCGGCCCTATAATCAGCACGCCTTCACCGTAGATATCCACCAGTACGCCGTGCATCATCACCCTGTCCGCCAGTTCTTTCCGCAGCCAGAATATGATTTCCGCCGCGAAATCCGTCGTTGTCTGCGTCGTGCGGAATATCGGAACATCGTATTTTCTGCCGTACTCTATCATTTCCGGGAAAATTTCCAGATTTTTGCAGACAATCAGGCAGGGAATATGATATTCAAACAAATAGCAGATAGCCTCCCGCCTTTTTTCCGGCGTCAGGCTATCTAAAAAACTATGCTCCACCCGCCCAATGATTTGAAGCCGGTCGTTATCGAAACGCTCATAAAACCCCGCCAGCTGCAATGCCGGACGGTTGACTTCCCTGCGGGTAATGCACCGCTTTTCCAGATTGATTTCCGGCAGTATATTTTCCAGATGGAAAACTTCCACAATTTTTTTCAGTTCCGCGCAATACATTGCGTTCTCCTCTCTGCAAAAGTCCTTATTTCCTGTTCCAAGCCGTTTCATACAGCTTACAAAATCTTATCTCAACAGGCCTTTCTTCCGCATTTTCCGTTTCGTCTGTCCAATCGGAAACACTGATGGAAAACTCGTTTGTCAATTTTTCGTATTCCGGGGTAGCGGAAGTAAAGCCGCTACTGTATTGTTCAACCGGTTCAGTGCTCAACGCAGTTTTTGAATATTGGAACATGAGCGACGGCATCGCCTGCCTCCATGTGTTGCCGTCCAAAACGGTATAGAATGGGGAAATAAAATGTCCTTCCCCTTTTTTGAAATCATACGTTCCGGATGCCGCAAACCAAAATTCTATCTGATATTCCGATTTCACCTCAACATCCGTTACCACAATTTCTGCGCCATTCTCCTCATAAACCACCTGTCCCGTTGCGGCCTCAGGGTCGTTAAAATCGAACCGGAGGACACAGTCCTCAATGTCGTCCCGTTCTATATATTCAACGGAATACCTTTCGTTATCCAGGAAAAACCGCAGCCCTTTGGAATGTATCCCCAGCCATTCCTGGAATATGCCGCCCAGTGTACAAAAAACAAGTACAATAACAAAAATGATAATGATAACAAATAATGGCAGCAACTTTCTCTTTTTCGCCATATCCGGTTTTTCCACAATATCCCCTCTTTCCAACTCCGTCCCTGCTCCCTGATTATCGTTTTATCCTTCCCCTGCACGGAAATCTCCATACATCAGGATTCCTCCCGATGGAAAAAGGCATACACCTGTTCTGCCGAAGGGATATTCATTTCCTCCACCTCCAGCAGGTCGCCTACCTCCGCTTTCGCGATTTCCTCAATCGAGCCGAAATGCCGCATCAGTGCCTTACGCCGCACTTCCCCGATGCCTTTAATATCGTCCAAAATGGAATGGAGATTCCGCTCCTGCCGCAGCTTTCTGTGGTAAGTGATGGCAAAACGGTGTACCTCGTCCTGTATGCGTGTCACAAGCTTAAAGCCCTCAGACGTCAGCGGGATATTTTTTTCTTCCTCCCGGAACAAGAGCCCTCGCGTCCTGTGCCTGTCGTCCTTTACCATGCCGCAGACGGGAATATTCATGCCGAACTCCATCAGAACCTCCTCCGCCGCGTGTACCTGTGTTTTGCCGCCGTCCATCAGTATCAAATCCGGCAGGCGCGTAAAGCTGCTGGTTTTGCCTTCGGCTTTTTCCCGAAGCGCGTGATTCAGCCGCCGCGTGATAACTTCACGCATAGATGCATAATCATTCGCACCAATTACCGTCTTTATCTTAAATTTCCGGTAATCGCTGTTTTTCGCTTTCCCGTCCTCAAAAACCACCATGGAGCCGACAGATTCAAAGCCCTGTGTGTTAGAAATATCGTAAGCCTCCACACGGTTCAGCGTCCCCCGAAGACCCAGCGCCTGACGGATTTCCTCCATCGCACCTTTCGTGCGTTTTTCCTCCCGCCGGAGTTTTTCGCCGAACTGCTCAAATATCAGCATGGCGTTTTTATGCGCCAGCTCCACCAGCTTGCGTTTTTCTCCCTTCACCGGCACAGTCAGCGCGACTTTCGCGCCGCGCCGCTCGGAAAGGTATTCCCCAATCAGCGCGCTTTCCTCCGTCAAAGGTTCCTGCAATATGATTTCCTTCGGAATATACGCCGTCCCGCTGTAAAACTGCTTGACGAACGCCGTCAGTATCTCGCTGCGGCTTTGCTCCTCAGGCGCAGTCAGCGTGAAATTTTCGCGCCCCGTCATTTTGCCGTCCCGTATAAAGAACACCTGCACCAGACACTCCTCGTACGCCCGCACAAACGCAATGACGTCCGCGTTTTCCATGCCCATGTTTGCCATTTTCTGTTTCTGCGCAACACTTTGAATGGAGCGGATTTTATCCCGCAGGGAAGCTGCCTTTTCAAACTCCATTTCTTCCGCCGCCGCCTGCATTTCTTTCTGCATTTTCTTCAAAATATCCTCATGCTTGCCTTCCAGAAAATCCATCGCATCGCGGATATATTCCAAATATTCCTTCTGGCTGACCTGCCCGCCGCATGGCGCGATGCATTGGCCAATATGGTGGTTCAGACAGGGGCGCTCCCTGCCGATTTCCCTGGGCAGGCTTTTGCGGCATTTGCGGATGGGGAACAGCTTGTGAAGCGTTTCTACTGTTTCCCGCATCGCAAGCACGTCCGTAAACGGACCGTAATACTTTGCCTTATCTTTTTCCAGCCGCCGCGTTACAAAAATCCGCGGAAACATTTCCTGCACCGTCACCTTGATATAGGGGTATGTTTTATCGTCCTTCAGCAGAATATTGTAATACGGGTGGTATTTTTTGATAAGGTTGCACTCTAAAATAAGCGCCTCTTTCTCCGAATCTGTGACGATATATTCAAATTCCTGAATATGGGGTACCATAGAGCGGGTTTTGGCGGTCTGGTTTCTGCTGCTCTGGAAATACTGGCGCACCCGGTTCTTAAGGCTGATC
>OFGE01001288.1_pt1 | contig 22627 bp, 16 predicted proteins | sample 1521681 | NCBI WGS metagenome assembly OFGE01 (sample SAMEA3504093, study PRJEB24116) | mouse gut metagenome | biome: mouse gut; feature: mouse-associated habitat; material: faeces | place: Denmark | collected 2011
GGGCACTTCTCAATCGGAAGTGCCCCGCCGGGTTTTAAGTCCTATCTTCCAGTATTCGGAAAGAAACCGTTACTACAAACAGATCCGCATTGGTTTCCCAGCTGAAGCTGCCGCCACAGGCTTCCGTAAAGCTCTGGGCGATGGACAGTCCCAGGCCGCTGCCGCCGTCCGTGCGGCTTAAGTCTCCCCGGGCAAAGCGTTCCGTGAAATCCTTGTCCTTATCCAGTTCCTGCCGGGAGGTGTTCTTAACGCTGGCTACAGCCAGCTGTCCGTCGTTCTGCAGGCTTACAAACACCCTTGAACCGTCCAGGGAATATTGTATGGCATTCTGGAACAGATTCTGAAATACCCGGTACATCCGCTGGCCGTCGGCCATGATCATCACCGGTGTCTCAGGCAGTTCCGTGCGGAAAGTGACTTTGCTGCCTGCAATCTGCTCTTCCATATCCGCCAGAGTCTGGCGCAGCAGCTTACAAAAGTCCAGTTCCTCCATATGCATGGGGAGCTCCCCGGATGCTGCCTTGCTCACGGCAAACACGTCCTGCACCATGTTTTTCAGCCGCTGGGATTTTTCATCCAGGATTTTCACATAGTCCCGCACATGCTCCGGCAGTTCTTTCTCTTCTTTCAGGAACTGCACATAGCTGATGATGGAGGTAAGCGGCGTCTTGATGTCATGGGAGACATTGGCGATCAATTCCACTTTCATGCGTTCGCTCTTCATCTGCTCGTCCACGGCGATGGCCATGCCGTGCCGGATGTCTTCCAGTTCCGCCATGGCGTCCTCCAGGTCATGGCCTGAGAGGGGAGTGCCCGGGTTCCCGTCTTCGCTTTCAGAGGCATTTCCGTCCCAGTTTCCGGCGTAATTCCCGTTGCGGATGTCCCGGATGCGGATTGACAATGCCTCCAGATCTCTGGCGGTTTCCATATTTTTCACGCCGATCCGGTACTGCAGCAACAGAAATCCCACCAAGATCAGAAAGAACAGGCTGCCCAAGCCCCACAAGACGCCCATGGTGTTTCTGCCTCCCTGGGTAAATCCTATTATTCCGCCCGCCAGCATCAGCAGTCCGTAGACAGCAGCCGCGGCAAAGGCGGCCCCATTGCGGTGGGCCGTCCTCACAGGCAGGGGCTCCCGCAGATCCCGGGCAGTAAAGGCCCGGCACAGCCTGGCCACCAGCCCGTGCGTCCATACTTTCCTGTTGCGCCGCAGGTCATTGACGGCCAGATAGAGCAGCCAGAAAAGGAGGACCCATATCGGAGCGGGCAGATGACACAGAGCCTGGCCCAGAGGGCGGATTGTATAGGAGAGGGCATAGTCGTAGGATTCTGCCTCTGCCCAGTAGACGGCTTCATTGATATAGTCGCCATAGTTCTCGGAGAGCCATATGACGCAGCCTAGGAACAGGGGGTACAGGATCAGAAGCCCCATCAGGATCTTGCCCTCAAACCATATTTTTCCGGTAAATCGGGCGATGCCTGCGTCCGCCTCCCGCTTGGACTTCCGGCACAGGAAGGATGCCAGCAGCAGTGCCAGCCCTGTCCCCAGGTATATCATGTCCTGGATCAGTGTCTTTCTGCTTTTTCTTGTGTTGTACTGCATCCAGTACAGGGAATTGTCCATCTGACGGTAGCCGCTTCTGCCGTAGGAACTTTCCGAATACAATACGGGTTCTTTGGCTACAGCCATATAGATCACAGCCTTTTTCATCTCTTCATCTGCCGGGAAATTGCGGTAGCCGGGTACATACCACGCGCTCTCGTCCCGATAGTAGCCGTCCCCGTAGACATCCAGTTCCTTACCGTCCTTGAAAATCCGTACTTTTCCCTCCGCATACTGCAGCAGAAAATTGTACCCCTCCGGCGCGGTCAATTTGTCCTCCTGGGGAAGCAGTTCCGAATTGGTGTAGAGAACCTTGCCGTCATAGGATATGGAGTAGAGCAGGTTCTCGTCCTGTTTGATGCTGTCATGGTACTGCTGGGCAGCCTTTCTGTATTGCTCCCGGCGCTGTTCCTCCGTGAGGGGTTCCGCACCCAGCTCCAATTCCCATTTTTCCTCATTCTGATTGTAGATCCACTCGTAGGGCTCCAGCTGCAGCTGCCTATACTCGGATATATCTTCGTAGAGTTCCACAGGGATATCCGAATAAGCCGTTGCCTCCACAACATTGTCCCCATAAGAACCGGGGGAGAAATAAGTCCCCCAATCGTAACCGTAATAATGGCTGCCAAAACAATCTGTAGCCATGGCCAGAAAGGTCTCCAGACGGCCCGAGATATACCCTCTGAAATGCGAACTTTGCTGGTAGTCGTCCTGCAGTGCCCTGTCCGGGTACTTCCAGGAGAAATCATCCGGCAGATTTTGCAGAAGGCTGACCGTGCCGCCCAGCGTCAGGCTGGCCCCTGTGAAGAAGATCATAAAACTAATTCCCTTTTTTCTGTTTTTCCATTTTGTATCCAATGCCCCACACCACCTTTATATATTCTGGCTCTTTTGGATTCAGTTCCACTTTTTCCCGGATGCGCCTGATATGTACCATCACGGTGTTCTCAGACGCGAAAGCCTCCTCGTCCCATACCCGGCGATAAATCTCCTCGGCGGGAAACACCCGTCCCAGGTTGCGCATGAACAGATCTACGATTCTGGTCTCCGTGGCGGTGAGTTTGACGGGTTCTCCGTCCGCGTAGAGGGCTTTTTCCTCTGTGCGGTATACAAGCCGTCCGTTCCTGATTTCTTCCACACAGTTCCCGGCGTTGATATCTCCCAGCATGGTGTAGCGGCGCAGCTGGCTTTTCACCCGGGCCGCCAACTCCTGGGGATTGTAGGGTTTGGACACATAGTCATCCGCGCCCATGGAAAGTCCCAGCACTTTGTCGCTGTCCTCACTCTTGGCGGAGAGCACGATGATGGGGATATTCTGCTTCTCCCGAATGCGCAGCACTGCCGACAGTCCGTCCAGCCTTGGCATCATCACATCAATGAGTACCAGCCGTACCTGACGGGCGGCAAGAATATCCAGGGCCTGCAGCCCGTCATAGGCTTTCAGCACTTCATAGCCCTCTCCTTCCAGCAGGATGCTGATGGCTTTTACAATCTCCCGGTCGTCGTCCACGACCAACACGCAATCGCTCATGTTGTCCCTTTCCGAAAAAAAATGTAGCTGTTTCTCTTAAGCTGGTATCAGGATAAACCTAAATATTTACAAAAACAGCAGGGTGTTTCTTACAAGTTTCTTACAACGCTTTTCTATTTTATTCTTTTTCACGGAGTATGACAAGGGAGTTTTGGGGCGCTGTAAGACTTTACCAGAGAATCGGTCTTTTCCTTGAAAGAAAATTGACAGTGGCCCTGTGTGCGGCTATAATAAAATGCGTATACTATTAAAAATTCAAACAGGCAGGAGGGCGCTATGGTATTGAAGGACAAGGTAGCAATCGTGACAGGCGGAAGCAGGGGCATCGGCTTTGCCACAGTGAGAGCGTTTTTGCAGGAAGGCGCGGCGGTGGTGCTGTGCGCCAGCAGACAGGAGACGGCGGACAAGGCCGTGGCTCAGCTGAAGGAAGAGTTCCCTGAAGCTAAAGTGGAGGGCATCTGGCCCAACCTCAGCAGTTTTGGGGATGTAAAGGCGGCGTTTGACCGGGTGGCAGAGCAGTATGGCGGTCTGGATATCCTGGTGAACAATGCGGGAATCTCGGAGAGTACGCCTTTCTCCGGTTATACGGAGGAGACTTTTGACAAAGTGATGGATTTGAATGTAAAGGGCACCTTCAACTGTTCCAAGGCGGCGGCCGATCTTATGGAAAAGAAGGGCAGCGGCGTGATTCTAAACACCTCCTCCATGGTCAGCATATCGGGACAGCCCAGCGGGGTAGCCTATCCCACCTCCAAGTTTGCCGTGAACGGCTTTACCCTTTCTCTGGCGCGGGAACTGGGCCCTAAGGGCATCCGTGTGAATGCGGTGGCGCCGGGTATCACGGAGACGGATATGATGAAAGCAGTGCCCAAAGAAGTGATAGACCCCATGATCGCCCGCATCCCCCTGCGCCGTCTGGGACAGCCGGAGGACATTGCCAACGCCTTTGTATTTCTGGCGTCGGAGAAGGCCTCCTATATCACCGGTGTGGTGTTGAGCGTGGATGGTCTGATGAGGGCCTGAATATAGAAGTTGGGAAAGGCCATTCGGTTTTGCCGGATGGTCTTTTTGAATTAATAAATAATATGCGATATAATTTGAGAAAGTTTTAGTAATCATATATATTTAATGGAATAATTGACAAAAAGAAAAAGATACGGTATTATTATGATGTATCCAAAAGGTGTTTTGAAGTAATGTCTGGGCTGGCGGTAATGTAAACATAAAGGAGGAAAACATTTATGAAGAAAAGAGTGGGCATGAAATTGATTTCGGCGGCTTGTGTCGGCATCTTGTGCATCGGAATGACAATGATGGCATCTGCCAGTACAAGAGGGGCCTGTATGCATCATAATACAAAATGGTTTGGAGAAACGGTGGATTATAGGACGAGCAACCATACTGTCACCCTGCAGGCAAGCCAGGGACCGCAGATTTGCAGTTATTCAAAGTGGGTTGATAAGACCACTCTGATGTGCACAGATTGCGGCTATGTAATAGGAGGCGACACCTATTACCATGAAAAGCATAGCCTCTGTGGTATAGACTATTGATTTGACGTTCTAACAACATGCCAGCCTTGGATTCCATGGACATGGGCAGAATTTGGATACGGATTGATAACCGTTGGCACAATGTCACAGAAAAGCCGTTGGCTTGTCCATATTTCAGAAATATGGGAAAAGGATAGCGATGAGACATAAAGTATTAAGAAAAATAAGTTTTCTGTTAAGCATCTGTCTCCTGCTTGCCGCCTGCGGACGGGAGCCGGGTCCCAATGGGACGGCAGCCACCGGAGCGGAAACAGCCGGGACCGAACAGACATCAACTCCAGAACCCCAGACGGACTGGCAGGAAAAGAGACTTCCGACAGCAGGAGCTGTGAAGGATGCGCTCTTGTATGTAAATGACAATATATCCGTAGAGTACAGGGAGCCCGGGGAAACGGTTGCTCATACCTGTCTTCAGCTTGCCTGGGGTAACGATTTCTATGTGCTGGACTCGTATCGACAGCAGGATACCGTAAGTGCTTCTCTGCAAAAGATTAACGGGGACACTGGGGCGGGAGAACAGGTCTCCTTGTCCACCGGCGTCTGGGAGATAGAAGGCGGCTTAATACAGGGAATGGATGTGGTAAACGATGACAGACTGGTATTCTGGGTCAGCGGCAGGAGTGCCCAGGATGATCAGGAGATCCGATCCTATGCTGTGTATACGGATTGCCGGGGCCAGATACAGAATAAGGTGGAACTGACAGACATCCTGCGGGAGAACGGCATCCGGGAGGGACTTGCGTACGCCGTTCTGTTCCTGGGCAGCGACAGTCAGGGAAATGTGTACATAGACGATGTGGACGGACAGACTGTCTATATGCTGGATGCCGAAGGAAAGCTGGCAGGGAGTTATGCCTATCCCTCGGAAAACGGCGCAGGCAGCCAGAGTTTCCGCACATCCGATGGAAAAAGGATTCTTGTCTGCGGCGTGCCGGGAGAATGGGAGTGGGTTCAGCTGGATCCGGATACGGGGGAAGCAAACCGCCATTCTCTACAGGGAATCAAAAATGTCCAGAGATGGTACGCCATGTGGGGAAACATGCTGTACTACGCTGCGGATCATCAACTGGTAAGCTGGGATACTGACACAGGCGAGAGAAAGCTGCTGGCAAGACTGGACGAGGTTGCCGGCTATGCGGATGCGCTGGAAATGGCGGTGATGCCCGCAGGGAATGGACTCAGACTGCTGTTAACGAAAACGGATGAAGCCCGGAGATATATTTTGACGCTCTCCCAGGATCGGCCTGCGGCGGAGGGGGAAATACAGGTGGCCAATCTGTATGGAGAGAGTTCCTTCTTCTCGGAAAGGGTGCTCAGCTTTGGCAGGGAAAATCCCTCCTTCGGAATTCAATATCAGGCGGCTTTTCAGGAGGCGGAGGCCGACAGAGTATTGCTGGAGGTGGCCAACGGAGGGGGGCCGGATCTTTTGTATCTGCCCCGACAGAATGTGAAGGCCCTGCAGGCCAACGGAGCGCTGGGAGAACTGGGGCAGCTTCTTTCCCAGGATACTCTGGATGTTCTGCTGCCGGGGGCCGTTCAGGCGGGAACTTATGAGGGCGGCCTGTATGCGGTTCCCCTGTCGGTGTATGTCAGAACGCTCCTGACCGCCAGGGCCTACTGGCAGGAGGATGGCTGGACCACCCGGGATATACTGTCTCTGCTTGCTGAACAGGACGATATCAAAGGTCTGTTTGTGGATATATCCGGTCAGGATGAATACGCTTATAACCTGTATTTTCTGATGGGAATGGACATCCCGAATTCCCCTTTCATCAAGGATGGGGTGAGCAGTTTTGACTGTCCGGAGTTCCGGGAAATCCTGAAGACAGTTAAGGATATGACCCAAAAGGCCGAAAACAACAGCACGCTATATGACCGCACTGCGCCGTTGGTGTCGGGGGGTTATCTGGGAGTGGAGTGCATGGTGTGGGATATGAAGATTTTCAGCGAGACCTGCGAGAAATTGGGTGATAACGCGAATCTGGTGGGCTATCCCTCCGATGCGGGAGGCAGTCACTTCCTGGTGGATAAGGGAATGCTGGTGGTCAATCAGAACGCCATGGAGAAAGAAGGAGTGAAGGAGCTGGTCAACTACCTGCTCAGTCTGGAGAGCCAGCAGCTTCTGTCCCAGTCCATCAGCGTCAGGGCCGATATACCAAGCGCTCAGGTCGCCTACAATGAGGCGGGTAAAACATACTATTGGAAATCCACAAACAACACCGGTTATCAGTTACCGGCGAAAGCGGATGGAACTTCCTATCTGGAAGAGTATGTGGAACTATTGGGGAAAGCTGTGCCCATGGCTTTTGATTCGGAGGAAGTCTTTAACCTTGTGATGGAAGATGCGGACAGCTATTTTCATTCAGACAAAGACTTGGATACGGTAGTAGATGCTATCCAGAAGCGGGTGCAGATTTATCTGGATGAACGACAATAAAGGCAGTGCTTAAAAAGGGCGTCCATACACCGAAAACGGTGGATGGACGCCTGTTTTACGCTTGGGATGCTATAGCTTTTTCTTGGCCCGTTCAGTGTATTTTTCTTCGCAGTATTTGCAGCGGTATACTTCTTTCACCGGGTCAGCCAGATAGAAAATGTGGGGCAGTTCCTGTTCAATGGAGGTGATGCACCGGGGATTGTGGCAGTGGATTACATTTTTGATCTGCCGGGGCAGCACCAGGTCTTTTTTGTCCACGATCTCTCCATCCTTTATGACATTGACAGTAATGTTATGGTCAATGTATGCCAGCACGTCCAGGTCCAGCATGTCGATGTCGCATTCTACTTTCAGAATATCCTTTTTACCCATTTTGTTGCTGCGGGCATTTTTTATGATAGCCACGGTGCAGTCCAGTTTGTCCAGGCCCAGGTGTTCGTAGATGGACAGGCTTTTTCCGGCCTTGATATGGTCCAGCACGAAGCCTTCCTCAATTTTTCCCACGTTTAACATATGATATCTCCCTTCTAACAATATTGCAGATGATTGTGAATTTCCCGGCCTCTGCTTTATGCCAGTTCCAGCAGGGTCAGGATCAGGGCCATGCGCACATAAACGCCGTATTGGGCCTGCCGGAAGTAAGCGGCTCTGGGGTCGTTGTCCACCTCCACCGAGATCTCGTTGACCCGGGGCAGGGGGTGGAGCACCAACATGTCCGGTCCCGCCAGGGCCATTTTGGCCTTGTCCAGAATATAGAAATCTTTCAGACGGATATAATCCTCTTCGTTAAAAAAGCGTTCCTTCTGTACCCGGGTCATATACAGCAGATCCAGCCGGGGCATCACATCTTCCAGGCTGGTGACTTCCTCATAGGAGATTTCCCTGGTTTTCAGCATCTCCGTGATATAGTCGGGGACTTTCAACTCTTCCGGGGAGATGAAAAGAAAGCGGATATCTTCGTAGCGCACCAGGGCGTGGATCAGGGAATGTACGGTACGGCCGAATTTCAGGTCGCCGCACAGGCCGACGGTAAAGCCGCTCAGGGAGCCTTTCAGGCTGCGGATGGTCAGCAGATCCGTTAATGTCTGGGTGGGATGCTGATGTCCGCCGTCCCCTGCGTTGATCACCGGAATCTGGGAATGCTCCATAGCTACCATGGGCGCCCCCTCCTTGGGATGGCGCATGGCGCAGATATCGGCGTAGCAGGAGATAACCCGAATGGTGTCGGACACGCTCTCCCCCTTGGAGGCGGAGGAAGAGCCTGCATCGGAAAAGCCGATGACGCTGCCGCCCAGGCGGGTCATGGCGGATTCGAAACTCAGTCGGGTGCGGGTGCTGGGCTCATAGAAGCAGGTGGCCAGGATCTTGCCGTCGCAGGCGTGGGCGTATTTGGCCTTGTTGTGCTCGATGTCATTGGCCAGGTCAAAAAGCCTGTCCAGTTCCTGGGTGGTGAAATCCAGGGGACTCATAAGATGTCTCATATTTTTATTTCCTCCTATTTTAAGTTCCGCTTATTCCCCCAAAGCACACAATCCCGGTGATGCATGTCCGTCCGCCGGGGCGTCCGTACAAGCATCAGTGCGCTTTGCTGGAATAAGCTGATTTGGAATGCAGTGTATTCCCCGCGGGCACGAAAGAAAAGCCGAAGAGGAAACTCTTCGACTTTCTGTATTTATGACATATAAGTGACCAATTCCTCCACGGGTTTGCGTCTGGGGGCCACAGGGGATTCTGCGGGATAACCCACGGGAATTACGGCTACCACTTCCCTGTCTGCGGGAACGTTCAGCAGATCGGCTATCTTATCATCGTCGATGATCCCCATGATAACAGTGCCCAGGCCCTTATCATAGGCGGCCAGGCAGAACGCCTCGCTGGCAACGCCGGCGTCGAACATCTGCCAGCCCTCTCCCCGATGAGTGGAGTAGGAGCCGTCACGTTCAAAGCCGCTGCGGTTTTTGAGGATGGTAACCACGATGGCCATGGGTGCCTGGTCGATGATGACACCGTTGCCTGCGTAGCCCGAGGTACATTTCGCCACTTCCGCTTTCAGATTGCCCTCCACGGCGATATACCTGACGATCTGTGTATGTTTCCAACTGGGGGCGTAGGATGCGGCTTCCACCACTTCACCGATCAATTCATGAGGAACCGGCTGACTGGTGTAGGAGCGGATGCTTCTGCGTCCCATGATACATTCTCTTGCGTTCATACGTCTACCTCCTTATTTGAGTTCCGTATATTCCCGGACTGCACACATGGCCGGGGATCAACGATATATTTTATTTATTCTAACACAATGCGCCGGAGGTTGCAAAGGAATTTTGCTTGTAAAATCTTCGGATGCATTTTATAATGGGCAAATAAGGAACATTGTGTATGCCGGCATAGGAGGCGGAGCCACCGGGAATTGAGCAGGAGAATGCGGCGGCCGGCTCTGGAACGAAAATTTTATATCATAATGGAAAGGATCAACAGCCATGGAAAAAATATGCCCAATCCGGGGGGAATATTTGTATTTGCCCGTCTGCGCAGGCAGGGAAGAGAGAAAACTGGAGATTTTTCTGAAATCCGAGGGAGAGACGCCTGAAAAAATCTTTGAGTTTATGGTGCCGGTGGACGGAACCGCTGCGGGAGGATATGTCTGTGACTTTTATGCACAAATCCCGGTCAGGCAGTATCAGGGCCGGGAGTTCCTTATCTGCGGCGAGTTTCCCATGGCTTTTGAGGAAGGCATTTTCGTGTCCGGGAAGCGGCAGACTGGGAGTCAGGCGCAGCCTGCGGTTCATTTTACCGCGGACAGCGGCTGGACCAACGATCCAAACGGGCTGATCTATGCGGAGGGCATATATCATCTGTATTTTCAGTACAACCCTTTTAACACCTCCTGGAACAATATGAGTTGGGGCCATGCGGTGAGTGAAGATCTGCTTCACTGGAAGCAGCAGGACACGGTGTTGTTTCCGGACGGGAGCGGGACCATATTTTCCGGCTGCGCCATAGGCAATGACCGGGGGCTGCTGGGCTTGCCCAAGGAGGCGTTGCTGTTTTTTTACACGGCGGCGGGGGGAAAAAACGACTGGAGCAGGGGCCGGGAGTTTACGCAGAAAATCGCGTACAGTCTGGACGGCGGCAGGACGCTCTGCAAGATGGAGGAGCCCTGCCTGCCCACGGTCTGCCGGGAGAACCGGGATCCTAAAGTATACTGGCATGAAGAGTCTCAGGCTTATGTGATGGCGCTGTGGCTGGAGGAGAATGATTTTGGGATATTCCGTTCCGAAGATCTGGCCCATTGGGAACAATCGGACAGATTCACGCTGGAAGGCGCCTGGGAATGCCCGGATCTTCTGTGTCTGAGGAGCGAAGACGGGGAGACATGCTGGTTTTTCTGGGCGGCGGACGGTTTCTGTTTTCCCGGTGAATTTGACGGGTATCATTTCCGGCCGGAGGGCAGCAGGCAGCGGGCCTATGTGAACAGCATCCCCTATGCGGCCCAGACCTACTCCGGCGTGACAGGACGAGTGATTTCCATTCCCTGGCTGCGGATGGAGAATGACGGCAGGCCTTTCACCGGGACTTATGGCATTCCGGTGGAACTGGGCTGCAAAAAGACGGGGGAGGGCTGTGTTCTGACCCAGCGGCCCGTGAGAGAGTTGCTGGAGAGGCGTGTTCGTATAGGGATCGAAGGGGCCGCTCCCGGAGGCGGCTCCGTGGTTCAGGAAGGTGGAAGGATCATTTGCAGGCCCGGAAAGGGAAAGGCCTTGGTGTTGGAGATGCGGTCGCTTGATGGCGGGGCTGTGTATACCTGGGAGATTAATGACAGCCGGGTCTGCTATGATCCGCTTTCCGGACTGTTTGCGGTGGACGGAGAAGAAAGTCGGGTGGGCTGCGGCTGCAGAGAGTTGACTTTGATTGTGGATGACAGGATTCTGGAGGTCTTTTTTGAAGGGGGCGTCTGCCTGGGAACCTTTCTGCTGCAGGGGCAGGAAGTCGGTTTGGCAATGCCGGAGGCATATGTGGCAGAGTATACCGCCTATGAGGTGTGAGCATGAAAGGGGGACAGGGAACGAGAAGAGAAAAGGCCATGCAGGCAGAGAAAGAAGCAGAAAAAGGGAAGAAAAGAAGCAGATGGCTGTATGACGGAATCATACTTTTGGGAATCGGATTGCTTGGCTTTGCGGGATTTGGGCTATACGGGCGCTACGCGGACCGGGCGGCGTCGGAACAATTATACAAGGTGTTGAACGAGCAGTATGTATTGCCGCCGGAACAGGTTTTGACCGGGGAGGCAGGATCGGGCTCCGGGACGGAAGGAGGCGGCTCTCTTCCGGGCGGCGTTTCCGGGGGAGACTTTCCGGCGGAAGAGGAGGAGCCGGAAGAAACTCCCTGGAACCACATGATCCGGGTGAATTTTAAAAGTCTGAAAGAACGCAACCCGGATGTGATCGGCTGGATTTTTTTTGAGAACGAGAGCATCAGCTATCCCATTTTGTATTCCGGGGACAATGTCCGGTATTTGCGCAGGACGCTGGACGGGAAGAACGCGTCTGCAGGCAGTATTTTTCTGGATGGGGGCAACACCCCCGATTTTGAGGACAGCAGAAATGTAATCTATGGGCACAATATGAAGAACCGAAGTATGTTCGGGAAGCTGAAATACTACTTGCAGGAAAAAGAATATTATGAGGACCATCAGTATTTTCAGATTTTGTCGGAAGGCGTTGTGTACCGCTATCGGATTTTTTCTTATTTCGATGTGGAGGAGACGGAGACAGAGATGTGCCGGGTCGACTTTACTCCGGAAAAGGAGTTCTCGGATTTTATCGGTTTGCTTCAGAGCCGAAGCGTCAGGGACACCGGGATTGAGGTGGGGCAGAATGATAAGGTGGTTACGCTGCTCACCTGCTATACGCCGGGGAAAAGAACGCTGGTCAATGCGGTGAGAGTGGACAGTTACGAAATAGAGACCATGCAGCAAAAACAGGAAGAGCAGGAAGTCGTACAGTAAAGACGGCTTCCTGCTTTTTCATATTCAACTTCTTTAAGTAAAAACTGAAATATTTGAAAAAGAAGTAAATAATATATTTACACCTGATATTAAGACATGATATAATGTTTTTACCAAGATATACCTGTTCGGAAAAATAAACAAGGAGGGAAAAAATGAAAAAACGGAAGAGTATTTTTGGGGTTTTCCTAAGCTGCGTTTTGGCGATATCCACCATCTTGTTATCGCCGGTAACGGTTAATGCGGAGGAAGTAACATTGGGGGATGTGGATAACAGCGGGGGTTTTCGGCAGAACGAGTCGTCCCGCATCGAATTGACGGATGCGGAACAGACATATGTGTTCACTTCCACGTCCAACTCAAACGCGGATCAGAACTGGCATGCGCCCGCGTTTTTTGTGTATTCGGAAAATAACGCGGAACTTTTCGCGGGCCGTTCGGACGCATATGGGTGGGTCGGAGCGGATAATACCGCCGGCGGTCTGCCGGCAGGGTATAATTACCAGACGTTTTTAGACCCCCCATTTACGAACTGGGACTCATGGCGGGACGCCAATAAAGCGGGAGTCGAGTGTAAGTTGACCATGCGTAAGGTTGGGGATTATGCGGTAGTGGCCCTATACAACAGCGGGGTGACTTCCATTGTGACGGTTCCGGCGGTCGGTACTGTATCCGTGTCGCTGTCAGGAGAGAACTGTGTATTGACCGGCATCAGATCGGCGGGGGGCCATATTGATCTGAGTCCGGCAGTCGATCTTATTGGAAATGGCGGAAATGGCGGAGGCGGCGCTCAGGAGGGAACCTTTGACCTTGTGGACAACAGCGGCGGGTACAAACAGAGCGAATCTCCCCTTATGGGAGTGACGGATGCGGAACAGACGTATGTGTTCACGTCCACGTCCAACGCAAATGCGGATCGGAACTGGCATACACCCGTATTCTTTGTGTATTCCGAAAACAATGCGGAACTTTTTGCGGGCCGTTCGGACGCATATGGTATGGTGGGCGCGGACAATACCATGAGCGGTCTGCCGGAGGGATATCGTTACCAGACATCTTTTGATGCTCCCTATGGGGACTGGCCTTCCTGGCTGGTTGCCAATAAGGCAGGTGTTCAATGCAAGTTGACTATGCGTAAGGTCGGAGACTATGTGATAGTGGCTCTGTACAATCATGGGGTGACTTCTACGGTGACGGTTCCTGCGGCAGGCGCTGCGTCTGTTACTTTGTCCGGAGAATTCTGTACATTGAACAATATTGTGCCTTCAGAGGACCATATCGACCTGAGCGCAGCCGTCGATGCGATCAACGGCGGAAGCGGCGAACCCGGAGAAGGTGAGCCTGGAGAGGGAGAACCCGGGGAAGGCGAGCCGGGAGAAGGAGAACCCGGAACCGGTGATGTTTTCCTGGATTGCTCCGCATTCTGGAGCGCGCACACGGCAGGATTTGAAATTACCCAGGAACCTCATACCTACACTTTCCGCTCCAGGACTTATGAGGGAGCCGTCAACAACTGGGAGACCCCTTTGTTTGTGATTTTCCACAGCGGAGACGGTCTGGTAAACGGCGAAGGATACAGAGAGTACGGGGTGCTGCGCTCCGACAACTGGTACTGGGACGGGGCAGATATGATTGCGCCCATCGGCAAAGCATCGGAGAGCTTCCCCGAAGGCTTTGACTGGGCGGCATGGCAGGCGGCAAACAGGAACGGTGTGGACTGCGCCGTTACCACCCAGTTGTACAACGGATGCGCGCTGATCGGCGTGACGAACAACGGAGTGACCACCACTTATGCAGTGCGTCTGGATCCGGCCGTCAAAAATTACCTGTCGCTGACCGGAGAACTCTGTACCTTAAGCGATCTGCAGGCTTCGGACCAGCATATGGATCTTACGGCGGCGAGAGCGAGCGCAGACGCCATGCTGGGTCATGGCAATCAAACCAATCATAATTCCAATCCGCCGGCGGCTCCCGCCTCGGAAGTACGGCCGGTTGAAGGCGGTGAGATCCTGGCGGGCAGCGCATGGTGGTCCGGTATGGCTGTGGGTTCCAATCAGCTGATGAGCGGTGACGGGACCTGGACATGGATTGTTCATGCGTCTGCGCTGCTGGACGGATACGGCGCATTCAGCGTGGAGATTTATGATCCTGCCACAAACGGCTATATCACCACCGGGTCGGATCGGAATGCCTGGACGGCGGAGGGATTTGATCCCAAGAAAGCCATGGTAGTGGGCGTACCGGCGGAACTGGACAGCAAGCTGGTGGAAGGGCATGCTTATGTGGTGACCGTCACCCGCTCCGGCAATACCTTTATGGTTCACTATATGGATTACACCGCGAATACGGAGCTCTGTTCGCTGGCAATCACTCCAAGCGAGATGGCCAGCAATGATGTTCAGATTCATGTAATGGCCCAGGTGGGCACCTATATAACCGCATTCAGCCAGGGTGCGCTGGCCGGTGTCCCCGTCCCCAAGGCCGGGACGGCAGGGGGCAGCGAAGTGCTCACCGGCACGGAATGGTGGAACGGCATGAAGGCAGGTTCTTATCGGAACATGAGCGGAGACGGCACCTGGACCTGGACGGTACAGGCCTCCGACTTAAAAGACGGATACGGCGCATTCAGCGTGGAGATCTGCGATCCTGCCATCAACGGCTACATTACCACCGGATCCGATAAAAATGCCTGGACAGCGGAAGGCTTTGATCCTGCGAAAGCGGTGATCTCGGGTATTCCGGCAAAACTGGACAGCAAGCTGGTGGAGGGACATACATATGCGGTGACCGTCACCCGCGCCGGAAATACTTTTACGGTCCGCTATACGGATCACACCACGGGCAAGGAACTTTGTACCCTGGTTATCACCCCCGGCGAGGTGGTCAGCAATGATGTCATGATACATGTGATGGCTCAGGTGGGTACCTTTGTGACCGCTTTCAATCAGGGCAGCCTGATTGCGGCGCTTGGGGATTCCGTACCGTTTGCCCTTTACGCAATCGCCGTAATCGGCCTTGCCGCCATCGCCTTTGGCTGCAAAAAAAGATTTGTAAAATAAGCATTGACTGCCGAATTGCCGGCGGGAGGGACGGATCCTTGTGATCTGTCCGCCCGCCGGCAGTTTTTATATGGGCAGACTGCCATTAGGTAATCTTCACTAAGTTCTCCCGGTCCATTTTGGTAATCTCCACGAAACAAATAAATCTTCGAAAAGTCCTTGTATTCCCAATGAAAATTTGCTAATATCAAACTAATTACCAATTAAATGTAGATTAATTTAGCTTAATGAAAAGTATTAATAGGAGAAAGGAAGGAACCACCATGGGCATTGTTTATCTATCGGAGGAGCGGCTGTTTAAGCTGGATACTCCCCATACGACCTATTGCATCGGCATCATAGACCAGGAGGGCTTTCTGGGACATGCCTATTACGGCGGGAAAATTGACGATGTGCGGGGGATGTCTGCGCTGATGCGCATTAATGAGAACCCTATGACGCCCCAGGTCAATCCCCGGGACAGGCTGTCTTTTCTGGACAGTTTTCCCACGGAGTATTCCGCCCACGGCGTGGGGGATTATCGGGAGAGCAGCGTCCGGGTACGCACCGTATCGGGCCACAGCGCCGTGCTGTTAACCTATGAGTCTCATGAAATATACCGGGGCAAGGAGGCGCTGGAAGGTCTGCCGGCCACTTTCGGCGGACAGGAAGAGGTGACCACGCTGGCTGTCACCTGCCGGGACAAGGCGCTGGGCCTTCGGGCTGTGCTGCTCTACAGTGTGTTTGAGGACACGGACGCCATTGCCAGGAGTGTACGCTTTTACAATGACGGGGGCCGGCCTCTCTATCTGGAGAAGGCCATGAGCGCCTGCCTGGATCTGGACAACCGGGACTATGACATGATCACGCTGCACGGTTCCTGGGCCAGGGAACGCCATATGGACCGCCGCAGGGTGAGCCATGGCAAACATGCCGTATCCAGCCTGCGGGGAGAACCGGGCCATCAGGAGCACCCTTTCCTGGCGCTGCCGGAGCGCACGGCCACTCAGGACAGAGGGGATGTGTACGGCTTCAGCCTGGTCTACTCCGGTAACTTCAGGATGCAGGCGGAGATGAATCAATTTGACAGCATCAGGGTAACCGCAGGGATTGAACCGGAAGATTTTAGCTGGAAATTAGCCCCGGGCGAAAGTTTCCAGACTCCGGAGGTCATTCTGGTCTACTCCGGGGAGGGTCTGGGGGGTATGAGCCGCGCCTATCACGACCTGTACAGAAAGCATCTGATCCGCAGCCCCTATCGGAACAAAAAGCGTCCCATCCTGATCAACAACTGGGAGGCAACTTATTTTGATTTTGATGAGAAGAAGCTGCTGGATATTGCCAGAGAGGCAGCGGGAATGGGTATTGAGATGCTGGTTATGGACGATGGCTGGTTTGGCAACCGTTTTGACGACAACCGGGCCCTGGGAGACTGGCAGGTCAATGAGGAGAAACTTAAAGGGGGCCTTAAAAAGCTGGTGGAGGGTGTGAACGCCCTGGGTCTGGAGTTCGGCATCTGGTTCGAGCCGGAGATGATATCCCCGGAGTCGGGGCTTTATCAGAAACATCCCGACTGGGCCATCGCCGTGCCCGGACGCACTCCCGGCCTGGCCCGGAACCAGTATGTGCTGGATGTCAGCCGCAGAGAGGTGCGGGACTGCATTCTGGAGCAGATGTTCGCCGTGCTTCACAGCGCCAATATCAAATATGTGAAATGGGATATGAATCGCCCCTTAAGCGATCTGGGCAGTGCCGCGCTGGAGGCGGACAGACAGGGCGAGCTGTATCACCGCTATGTACTGGGCATGTATGAAATGCAGGAGCGGCTGCTGGCGGAGTTCCCGGATCTGCTTCTGGAGAACTGTTCCGGCGGCGGTGCCCGATTCGATCCGGGTATGTTGTACTACAGTCCTCAGATCTGGTGCTCCGATGATACGGACGCCATCGAGAGGCTGGCGATCCAGGAGGGCACATCTCTGGTGTACCCGCTGTCTGCCATGGGGGCTCATGTCAGCGTGTGTCCCAACCATGCGGTGGGCCGGAATACTCCCTTTGAGACCAGGGGCTTTGTGGCCCTGGCGGGAACTTTTGGCTATGAACTGGACGTCACCGGGCTGAATCCGGAGGACAGGGAGATGGTGCGCCGGCAGACCGCCCTGTACCACAAGTTCAACGACCTGGTACGGGAGGGGGACTATTACCGCATTGCCTCCTATGGGGATAACCATCTGTATGACTGTTTCCAGGTAGTCAGCAAGGACAAGGGGGAAAGTCTGGTGTTTTATGTACAGGTACTGGGAGAACCCAATCGCCACAGCAGGATCCTGCGGCTCCGGGGCCTGGATGAGACCGCCGTGTATCATGTGTACGAGGCGGATATGCAGGGGCAGGCCCCCGGGGACGGACTGGAGGGTATGATCAAAGACACGGAAAAATCTTACAGCGGACAGCTGCTGCAAAACGGCGGCATGGTGCTGGAGCGCATGTGGGGGGATTTCCGGGCAAAGCTGGTCTGGCTGAAACGGCAGTGACAGGTGAAGCGGACAAAAACCTTCGATTACATAAACGGGGAAGAGACAAGCAAAAGAGGGAGGTTGAGAGATGGCAAAGGGCGTAAGGATGTCGGATATAGCCCAGCGTCTGGGGGTCAGTACGGTGACGGTGTCCAAGGCGCTGGCGGACCAGAAGGGCGTCAGCGAGGAGATGCGGGAGCGGATTAAGGCACTGGCGGAGGAGATGGGGTATAAGCCGCCTGTCAGCAACCGCCAGGAGGCGAAACGCAGTTACAACATCGGTGTGATCATGGCTGAGATTTATGTGGAAAAGTATGCCACTTTTTACTGGGAATTCTATCAGAAGATCATCACCTGCGCGGTCCAGGAGAACTGTTATGTGATTCTGGAGGTGCTGGACGCGGACCGGGAGCAGGAACTGGAAGAACCCAAGCTGGTGCAGGAGGATAAGATTGACGGGCTGATTATCCTGGGAAGCATCCAGTCCAAATATTTAAGGATGCTGAAGAAAAAGTGCAAAGTCCCGGTGGTGTATATGGACTTTTATGACAAACAACTCCAGGAGGACTGCGTGATCAGCAACAGCTTCTACGGGGCCTATTACATGACCAATTATCTGTTTCAGATGGGGCATGAGAAGATCGGCTTCGTGGGAACGGCGCTGGCCACGGAGAGCATTATGGACCGATATCTGGGATACCGCAAATCCCTGATGGAACATGGGGTGCAGGAGAGGGCGGACTGGGTGATCAAGGACAGGGAGGACGAGAGCAGTGCCTACTGCTTTGATAAGATTCCACTGCCCGGGGAGATGCCCACGGCCTTTGTGTGCAACAGTGATCTCACCGCCAGCAGGATGGTGAAAAGCCTGCTGGAGGCGGGATACCGGGTGCCGGAGGACGTGTCTTTGGTGGGGTACGACGACTGGCTGTATCCCGGCCTGTGCGATGTGCCCATCTCCACTTATTCGGTGAATATGCCTCAGATGGCGAAGGCAGGAATCGATATCCTGGTGCGCCGGATCGGAGGGGATGACAGCCGCTGTAATATGCAGATCGTCGAGGGGGAGATTGTGCTCCGGGACAGCGTCAGAAGATATGAGGCATATGACAGGTGAAGTTGTTTACCCTTTAGTGCCGTCGCGCAGCGGCTTAAGTTAGGAGGAGAGATGAGTATTGCGGAGGAAATGAGGGCGCATCTGGAGGAAAAGCTGCTGCCCTTCTGGAAGAATCTGAAAGACAATGAAAATGGAGGCTACTACGGCTTCATGGACGCGGAAGGAAGGGTGGATCGGCAGGCGGTCAAGGGCTGTATTCTGAACAGCCGGATCCTGTGGTTTTTCTCCAGCGCCTGGATGGCCTTGCAGGATCCCGGATTGAAGGAGTATGCGGACCATGCCTATCTTTTTTTAAAAGAGCATTGCCTGGACCGGGAGCGGGGCGGCGTGTATTGGTCAGTGACCTGGGACGGGAAACCGGAAGACACCACCAAGCATACCTACAACCAGGCGTTTGCCGTCTACGCCCTGTCCTGTTATTATGCGGCGTCCGGCTGCCGGGAGGCTCTGGAACTGGCCCTGGAACTGCAGGAGGTGATCGAGGGCAAATGCTTTGACCAATATGGGTATAAGGAGGCGCTGGACATTGATTTTCAGCCTGCGGACAATGATAAGCTGTCGGAGAACGGCGTCATGGCAGACCGCACCATGAACACTCTGCTGCATGTGTTTGAGGCATATACGGAACTTTTTCGGGTTTCCGGAAATGAGGCCGCGGCGGAGAAGCTGCGCTGGATGATGGATCTGATCGAGGACAGGATTTACAACCCGGTGCTTCACCGCCAGGAGGTATTTTTCGACAATGACATGAACAGTCTGATCGACCTGCATTCCTACGGCCATGACATTGAGACGGCCTGGCTGGTGGACCGGGGCGTGGAGGTGCTGGGGGATCCCGTTTACCGGGCGAAAATGGCCTCTGTCACGGCGGATCTGGAACAGAATGTGTATGAGACGGCCTACAGCTGCCACTCTCTGAAAAACGAGTGCGAGCGGGGCGTGGACGACGAGTGGCGGATCTGGTGGGTGCAGGCTGAGAGCGTGGTGGGCTTTTATAACGCCTGGCAGAAGTACCCGGAGAAAGATTATTTCCGGGAGGCTGCCCTGGATATCTGGGAATTCATCAAAAAATATGTGGTGGATTCCAAAGAGGGGGGCGAGTGGCACTGGCGGGTGGACGAAAACGGTAGGCCGGATCCGGAAAAACCTGTGGTGGAGCCTTGGAAGTGCCCCTATCACAACGGGCGTATGTGTATGGAATTGATGAAGCGGGTAAAAAACCCGGCATGAAGGCAGAGTGGCGGAATAAAATTCGGAAAGAAGGAAAACAACCATGATACATGAAAAATATTACGATCTGGCTGCGCAGCAGGAGAAGCTGATAACCAGAAAAAACGAGGTGGACACAGGCTTTTACAATGGCCTGTTTCAACGGTACAGGTATCCGGTGCTGACCAGAGAGCATGCGCCTCTCCACTGGAGATATGATTTGAACCGGGAGACCAATCCCTATTTTATGGAGCGGCTGGGGATCAATGCGGTGATGAATTCCGGGGCCATTGAGCTGGACGGTAAATTTTACCTGGTGGCCAGGGTGGAGGGCAATGACAGGAAATCTTTCTTTGCCGTGGCGGAAAGCGATAACGGCACAGACAATTTCCGGTTCTGGGATTATCCCATCCTGCTGCCGGATACCTGCCCGGAGGAGACCAATGTATATGACATGCGGCTGACAAAGCATGAGGACGGCTGGATTTACGGCGTGTTCTGTTCGGAGAGCAAGGATAAGGAAAATCCCGATTTATCGGCGGCGGTGGCAGAGGCCGGAATTGTGCGTACGAAAGACTTAAAGAGCTGGGAGCGTCTGGACAATCTGAAAACCCTGCGTTCTCCCCAGCAGAGAAACGTGGTGCTCCACCCGGAATTTGTGGACGGCAAATACGCTTTTTATACAAGGCCGATGGACGGATTTATCGAGACGGGAAGCGGCGGCGGAATCGGATTCGGACTTTGCGATGATATCGAACATGCGGTGATTGACGAGGAGAAAATCATCAGCAGAAGAATTTATCATACCCTTACGGAGTCAAAAAACGGCGCGGGAGCGGTTCCCATTAAGGGAAAGAAATGCTGGATTCATATTGCCCACGGCGTCCGTAATACGGCGGCAGGGCTGCGCTACGTGCTTTATGCATTCGCAACGGATTTAAAGGACCCGGCAAAGGTGGTGGCAGAGCCCTCAGGGGTATTCCTTGTTCCCCTTGGAAAAGAGCGGGTGGGAGACGTTTCCAACGTTGTATTCACTAACGGGGCGATTGCAAGGGAAAACGGCGATATTTATATTTACTATGCGTCCTGCGATACGAGAATGCATGTGGCGACCACCACCGTGGATAAGATGGAGGATTATCTTTTTAACACGCCGAAGGACCCTCACAGGTCCCCGGACTGCGTAAAGCAGAGATGTGAATTTATTGCGAAAAATCTGAATATACTGGGAGAATAGAGCATGAAACCAATAATATTTTTAAACCCTGTGTTCAAGCAGATGCTTTGGGGTGGAAATCAGCTTCGGAGCAAATTCGGTTACGGGATTCCGGGCGATAACACCGGCGAGTGCTGGGCGGTAAGCGCCCATCCCAACGGGGATTGTACGGTAAAGGACGGAATCTATGAGGGTATGACGCTTTCCCGGCTCTGGGAGGAGCACCCGGAGCTGTTCGGCAATCCGAAAACGGACAGATTTCCGCTTCTGGTTAAAATAATCGACGCAAAGGACGACCTGAGCATTCAGGTCCACCCCGACGACGAGTACGCCCGGGTCCATGAGAACGGCTCCCTGGGCAAGACCGAGTGCTGGTACGTGCTGGACTGCGACCCGGGCGCCACCATTATCATCGGCCACAATGCCGCCGACGCCCGGGAAATGGCGGACATGGTGGACCAGGGCCGGTGGACGGAGCTGCTCCGGGAGATCCCCATCCAGAAGGGCGATTTCTTCCAGATCGACCCCGGCTGCCTCCACGCCATCAAGGGCGGCACCCTGATTTTGGAGACGCAGCAGAGCAGCGACGTGACCTACCGCTTTTATGACTATGGCCGTCTGGAGAACGGCAAGCCCCGGGCCCTGCACATCCGGCAGAGCCTGGCGGTGACCCGCGCCCCCTTCCAGCCCCATCCCATCCATCGGGAGACGGTTCAGGAGGGCGGCGCGCAGGTGACGAAGCTGGTGGCCTGCCCCTACTACACCGTGTACCGGGCGGAGGTGGACGGCCTGTGGGAGCGGGACTGGGACCAGCCGTTTGTAAATGTCAGCGTGATCGGCGGCGAGGGGCTTCTGGACGGACGGAAGGTTCGGAAGGGCGACCACCTGCTGCTGCCGGCGGGCTATGGGAAAATGACCCTGGAGGGCAGACTGGAACTGATCTGCTCTCATCTGTAAGGATGCAAGGAATCTGGAACAACTGGCGCCGGGGGCCCGTCCCCCGGCTGCCGTATATGGACAGGCTGATTATGGCGGAGGTATAAATATGATAAATTTTGCATTTTCCCATCCCAAGCGGTTTGAAGACAAGGGAGAGGGCCGGTGGCATCTGGGCGGCAGCAGCCGCGTGATCCTGATGGACGGCGGCATTCCCTGGGAGGACGTGGCGGCCTGCGTGAACCTGCTGGGAGAGGAGTACCCCCGGCTGGGCGCGGCGGCCCAGCTGCGAAACGTGGACGCCCTGCCCGGCGACCTGGTCATCCGCGTGGGGGAGCCGGAGGCGCTGCAGGGGGTGGAAACCTATCAGGAGGGCTTCGTCATTGAGGCCGGGCCTGTGGCATCGCTGACGGCCCAGTCCGAGCGGGCGGCGCTCTACGGCCTGCGGACCATTATGGAGGCCCTG
>OFGE01001291.1_pt1 | contig 22623 bp, 8 predicted proteins | sample 1521681 | NCBI WGS metagenome assembly OFGE01 (sample SAMEA3504093, study PRJEB24116) | mouse gut metagenome | biome: mouse gut; feature: mouse-associated habitat; material: faeces | place: Denmark | collected 2011
GGCGGGCCGCATGGCCATCCATGCTGTGAAAGTTGAAGACTTTCATAGTAAAGCATTGATTCACTTTGAAGAATGAGGAGGACAGACAGCATTGAAAAGCAGATTTTTGATCGCGTTAGTAACAGTAAGTATGATTCTGCAGTCTTTTACTGTGCCGGTCCTTGCGGCGGAGTATGGACAGACGGATTTTGCGGTTGAGTCGCTGGGGGGTATAGCCGGGTCGGTGAGTTCGGAAGCACCGGCGGACCCGGAAGCACTGACTGGTTCTGTAGATTCATCGAATCCGGATCAGCCATCTGACGATGAGACTTCGACCGATGTAGAAAGCCCGTCAGATGTGGAGGAAACGATCGATCCGGAAGTACCGTCTGATGTGGAGAACCCATCCGATGCGGAAGAACCGTCTGACACGGAAAACCCATCCGATGCGGAAGAACCGTCCGACACGGAGAACCCATCCGATGCAGAGGAGCCGTCCGACACGGAGATTCCATCCGATGGGGAGGAGCCGTCCGACACGGAGATTCCATCTGATGAGGAGGATTTGTCGGATACAGAGGAGGTGACGGATCCGGAAGAATCAGCAGATTCTGATACGGCAGCTGATACGGAGAAGCTGCCGGCCCGCAAACAGCCGTTATCGGTTGACACGGAGCAGGAGCTTTTAACTGTCAGCGGTGGAGAGGGTGTATATCAGGAAGGCTCTTTTACGGTTCATGGGGAGAGCTTACAACCGACACCCTTCGGACGTACGGATGCCAGACTGAGTGAGAGTGACCGTGCGGAGGCTGAGCAGTATCTGTATCAACAGCTGGCGGCAAAGGCGGAGAGCATCGATCTGACAAAATACAGTATTGCGAAGGAAGAAATAGGCAGTTTCGTGCATGGTGTGATCAATGAATATCCGGATCTGTATTTTGTTACCGGAGGATTCAGGAGTTATTCTAATAATGCAGGAAACGTAACCAGTATTTTACCCCAATATACAAGCGGTTATGATGATGATGCTTTTCAGGCCATGCTGCAGGATGCCTTATCTGTCGTTGACAACAGTATGTCAGAGCTGGAAAAGGCTATCGCCCTGCATGACTATATCGTGGTGAACTGTGAGTACGATTATGAAAATTATCTTGCGAATAAGCTGCCAAGAGAGGTGTACAGTGCTTACGGTGTCCTTGTCGATCGCAAAGCCGTATGTCAGGGATATGCGCTGGCTTATAAACTGCTGTTGAACCGAGTGGGAATAGAGTGTTATATGGTAACCAGCAGCGCGATGAACCATGCCTGGAATCTGATCAAACTGGACGGGCAGTATTATCAGGTGGACACAACCTGGGATGATCCTGTATGGGATCGGCTGGGAATGGTCGGCCATAACTATATGTTCCTCAGCGATGGGGTGTTTCAGACTGAGTCCGATGTACGTAACGATCATCATGACTGGGTGATCACCAAAGGAAGCCTGACGGTGGATCTGACAGCGGACAGCACCAGATTTGACAATGAGTTCTGGATCAGCTGTAAATCGCCTATTATTCTGGATGACGGCAAGTGCTATTACATAGATTCCAGCGGAGATTACAGAGGTTATGGGAGTATTAAGGAGAGAGACCTGTCGGCAGGGGCGGAATCAGTGCTGTTAAATCCAATTGGCCGTTGGACGGCAAGTAATGGAGAGTATTGGTCGGGGGCCTATTCCGGCCTGTTTGACATGGGTGACAGGCTGTATTATAACACGCCGACGAACATATGCAGTATCCCGATTGGAGGCGGTGAAGCGCGGACGGAGACAGCTGTGCTTTCCTCCGGAGATAAGTATGTATATGGAGTTGCACTGCGTCAGGGAAAGATCGATTATCTTCTGAAAACTTCACCGAATGATAATAAGGGCGATATCCTTCCGGCGACTTTGGAGCAGGATGTGCAGGTGCCGGTGACAAAGATTGTTCTGGACCGTGAGGAAATCACGATGACTGTCGGGGAGACGACCCAGCTGAGTGCCAAACTCTACCCCACTTATGGGGAACAGGTGGAAGTCAGCTGGACTTCTGACAATGAGGCGGTGGCGACGGTAAAGGCCGGACTGGTCACAGCCGTGGCGGAAGGAAACTGTACCATCACGGCTTCCGCAGGAGGCAAAAGTGCGGCTTGTAAGGTGCAGGTATCCGATGAACCGGTCAGTCCGGAAAGACCTGATAAACCGGTTAAACCGATGTTTTCTGAGGCGGGGACGGTTGATAAGGGGAGTCAGGTGACGATAAGTTCTGCTTCAGGCACGACGATATATTATACGACCAACGGAAAAGATCCCGTTGTTTCCGATAAAACGACAACATCTCAGTATAAGGGACCCATCACGATCAACGAAGACGTAACCATTAAGGCGATCGCCGTTTCCGATCAGGATAAGACTGCAGTCAGCGATGTGGCTGAAGAATCGTTTATTGCATGCACCAATCTGTTAATTTTGGAAACCACTGAGGTGACTTTGGCAAAAGGAGCAGAACAGGTCATAGCCATCAAGGAACTTCCCACGACAAGAGTGGCGAAGGATGTCAGCTGGACGTCGGCGGATACCGCGATCGTCACGGTCAGCGGGGACGGTAAACTCAAGGCATTGCTGGGAGGGGAAACTGTTGTTACGGCAGAGGTGGAAGACCATAAGGGGAGAAAAGTCACGGCCGACTGTCAGGTGATTGTGGAGGAGGCCGTCTATCAGGTTGTTTTTAAAGGCTTTCGAGATAGAGTGATCAAGACTGAGCAGGTGAAAGCCGGACAGAACGCGACGCCGCCCAGATATAACAGTGAGAAGCCGGAAGAATCGGATTTCAGTTTCCCGGAAGGATACCGGTTTACCGGATGGGATGGGAACTATGAGAATATTACGCGCGATACGGAGATCAGGGCCAAATATGAACCGATTCCGTATGAGATCACTTATGAGCTGAATGGCGGGAAGAACGCGGCGGGAAATCCGACCACATACACGGTCGAGAGTGCGGATATCCGGCTTGCGCCGGCCGGGCAGAAAGAAGGTTTCCTGTTCACGGGCTGGTACGAAGATGAGGAATGTCAGGGCAATCCGGTTTCCGTGATCAGGCAGGGACGGCATGGAAATATTACGCTGTATGCAGGCTGGCGCGATGAGCGGGGGCTGTGGATGAAGGCTGAGGGAAGTGACGAGATGAACTGTATTCCGTCGCAGCCCTATACGGGGAAAGCAATCAAACCTGATATTGAGGTATGGTATGGGGATAAACCGCTCAATGCAGGGAAAGACTACACGATCAGTTATAAGAATAATACCAATGTCAATCTGTTAAGTACGGAGGCGGAGAAGCAGAAATCTCCCACCATTACCATCAAAGGAAAAGGTAATTTTGCGGGAACGCTGGTCTGCACCTTCGTGATCACGCCAAAATCACTGGGGATAGAAGAGGAAGACATACAGATCGATCCCATGGCGGCATCCTACAATAAAGGAAATTTGCTGAAACCTGTTCCGTCCGTGACCTGGAACGGCAGAAGACTGACAAACAAAAAAGATTTTACGGTGGAATATCCCGATCTGGCGACAGGGGGCGAGGAGGCTTACAGGGAGCCGAACGTTTACTCCGTGCGGGTTCAGGGATGCGGTAATTATACAGGCAGCAGAGAGATAGAGTTTACGATCACGGACCCTGCGCAGGGAGAGATTCTGCTCAGCAGGGTAAAAGTATCCAGGATACCGGACCAGCTCTATACAGGGAAGCCGGTGGAACTGACAGAGGATATGCCCCTTCTCAAAATGGGTTCGGAGACGTTGACCATGGGCGTGGATTATACGCTGGAATACGGAATCTGCAGGGAGATTGGCAGCTATCAGGTATTGATCGTTGGTCAGGGGAAATACAGAGGGGTACGGCGTGTCAGCTTCAAGATCACGGGTATTCCGATCAGGACAGTGAAGGTCAGTAAACTGAAGAATCTGACCTATTCAGGAGAAAATTTAGAGTATGATCCGTATGCGTATGCAGGGGCGGAAGATAAAGTGGTTATTACAGATGCGTCGGGAACCGCATTGCAGGAAGGGGAAGACTATGAGCTTACCTACAGCAATAATCGGAATGTGGGGAACGCGAAAATGACGATAGTCGGAAAAGGAGCCTATTTCGGAACACTGACGAAATCATTCAAGATTGTCCCGTATTCGTTGGAAACAGGAGGCCGGGAGATCACTGCCAGCCTGGTGGACGGCGACGAACAGGCGTGGCAAAAAGGCGGCGTTGTGCCGAAAGTCAGGGTGACCTTTCACGGTACCGAGCTTGTGGAAGGTACGGATTATGTCTTAAGCGGTATAAATCATACGGAGAATGCGGTGAAAAGGGGATTGGAACCGGCCGTCGTCATCAAGGGAAGAAAGAATTTCAGCGGAAGCAGGAAGCTTGCGTTTAAGATCGTACCGAAGGATATTGCCAGGGTCAATATAGCAGTACAGGATATGGAGGAGAACAGCCGGGCAGGCAAGTATATGAGCAAACCTGTTCTGACGGATATCAGTGGCAAACAGTTAAAGGCCGGGGTTGATTATGAGAAGACTTATGTTTATAAAGACGAAGTGGGCAGGATCCTGGAGAAAACAGACAGACCTGAAACCGGGACGGTATTGAGCGTTACGGTAACGGGGAAGGGAAACTATCGGGGCAGTATTACTGAATCATTCCGTATCGTGGCAAAGGGCAGCCATTTATCCAAGGCCAGGGTGAAGGTGGAAGGAAAGTTCTATTATACAGGTTTGCCGATTACGCCGTCAAAGAGCGATCTTACCATTACGCTGGGGAAGAGAACGCTTACCGCCGCAGATTATGATATTATCGATTATAGTAATAATGTAGAAAAAGGAACCGGAAAGATCATAATCAGGGGTAAGGGAAATTATGGCGGAACAAAACAGGTGAGCTTCAGGATTTTATCTCAGAACATGATGTGGTGGGAGAAATAACGAAAAGGCAGGATCATTTCCATGAGTATCACAGTCGTAGTGCAGCAGATGGTCATTATTTTTATTTTGATCAGCATCGGTATGTTTTTATATAAGAAGGAAATGCTGTCAGAGTTGACTTCAAGACAGCTGTCGGGACTGATCGTTAATCTGACCGCTCCGGCGCTGCTGATCTGCAGTGCGCTGCAGGACGGCCCCAGAATGTCACTGCGTGAGCTGGGAGCGGCGCTTATGGTGACGCTGGCCGTTTATGTGATTTTGCTGGTGGCGGGGTTTCTGATTCCGTTTATTCTGCGGGTGCCGGATCAGTATCATTATGCCTATCAGATGCTTACGGTTTTCGGCAATGTGGGGTTTATCGGGATTCCGCTTGCTTCTGCCGTGCTGGGGCCGGAATGTTTAATCTTTGTGTCGATTTATAACCTGTTTTTTAATCTGCTGATTTATACTTTCGGGATTGCGCTCCTGCAGCGGGCGGCGAAACGACAGGCGTCCGGGTGTGAGAGGGTTTCAAATAACAGCGCGTCCGGCGTTCGTGGCAATGTGCCAGGGGAACAGGGGCCGCGCGGAGGCAATCCGGCAGCCGGACAGACGCTGGTTCTGGAGACCACAGAGCCGGGCTGGAAGAAGATGATCAATGCGGGGACGATTTCGGCGGCAGTGACTATTATTATTTATCTGGGTGATTTTTCGGCTCCGGTTATCGTGTCCTCGACGCTGAACTATATCGGGCAGACGACCACACTCTTTTCCATGCTTGTGCTTGGTGTTTCCGTGGCGCAGATGAAGCTGCGGGATATTTTCTGCCATCCGAAGCTTTACTGGTTTGTGCTGCTGCGGCAGATTTTGCTGCCCGTTGGCTGCGTTCTGCTGTTACGGCCCTTTATACAGAACCGGATGCTGCTGCATACCATGGCGCTGATGGTGGCCGTACCGGCTGGAAATATGCCGTTGATGCTGTCGAAACAGCTGCAGATCGATACGGACACGATCTCTCAGGGAATCATACTGACAACGGTACTTGGCCTGGTGACGATCCCGATCGTGAGCCTGGCTCTGTGAATATACGAACAAAAATCTCGTAGACGGCATCCGCCGGTCTACGAGATTTTTGTTATGATACGGGATAGAGCGAGAATGCCGGGTGAAACACTGCGGCTGGTTACACGATCTGTACCTTCATCATATTGGTGGTGCCGGACACACCGATAGGTACGCCGGAGGTGATGACGGTCAGGTCGCCGGTCTGCAGAAGTTTCAGCTTCACGGCTGCCTGGATGGCCTTGTCAAAAAGGTTGAAGACTTCCTTTTCTTCCTTGATGACGATGGGGGTAACACCCCAGGTTAAGGACAGCTGGCGGCATACCTTCTCCGTGGTGGCGCAGCTGATGATGTCGCTCTCGGGGCGGTATTTGGCGAGCATTCTGGCCGAGGTGCCGGACTTGGTGACGGTCACGATGGCTTTGGCGTTCAGGTCCAGTGCGGTGGTGCAGGAGGCGTGGCAGATGGCATTGGTGATGTCGGTATCTGTCTCGCGGGAGCTCTGGTAGAAGCGTTTGCGGTAGTCTACGTCCTGTTCCGTGCGCTCGGCGATCCGCACCATGGTCTTCACGGCTTCCACCGGATAGGAGCCGGCTGCCGTTTCGCCTGAAAGCATGATGGCGCTGGTGCCGTCGTATACGGCGTTGGCAACGTCGGTGGTCTCTGCCCTGGTGGGCCGGGGATTCTTGATCATGGATTCCAGCATCTGGGTGGCGGTGATTACCTGCTTGCCTGTGCGGTAGACCTTTTTGATGATTTTCTTCTGGATTACGGGCACTTCCTCGTAGGGGATCTCCACACCCATATCGCCGCGGGCGACCATAATGCCGTCGGACACTTCGATGATGTCGTCGATGTTGGTGACACCCTGCGCATTTTCGATCTTGGCGATGATCTTGATATCGGAGCCGCCGTTTTTCTCAAGCAGCCTGCGCAGCTGCAGGATATCTTCCTTCTTCTGGACAAAAGAGGCGGCGATGAAGTCCACATCCTGGCTGATGCCGAAGAGGATATCTTCTCTGTCCTTATCGCTGATGTAGGGCATGGAAAGATCCACATCGGGCACGTTGACGCCCTTATGGTTGGAGACCGTTCCACCGTTAATCACACGGCAGACGATGTTGGTACGGTCCACCTGTTCCACCTGCATCTCGATCAGACCATCGTCGATCAGCACGCGCATACCGACTTCCAGATCTTCGTAGAGTCGGTTGTAGGTCACGCTGACTTTATCTTTGGTGCCTTCAACTTCGTCTGCGGTCAGGGTGAAAAGCTGACCGTCTTCCAGAGTCACACGTCCGTCCTTAAAATTTTTGACCCGGACTTCCGGTCCTTTGGTATCCAGCAGGATCGCTACCGGCTGCCCCACTTCTTTACGCAGCTTCTTTATCATATCCATTCTTTTCTTGTGTTCGTCGTAGGTTGCGTGGGAAAAGTTACATCGCGCGACATTCATTCCCGCCAGCATCATCTGTCTTAACACGTCTTCGTTGTCCGTTGCCGGCCCCAGTGTACATACAATTTTCGTTTTTCTCATCGGATCCTCCTGTCTGAATTCTGTTTGCATGAAATGAGCTTATTCCTGTCAGGAAACGTCATAAGGTAAATATTTATGAGGTCTCCTATAGTCTGAACGGAATTGCAGATTCTTAAACCTTTTGAACATACCGCGATGCGGTATGAACAACATTTATCATATCATATGCGGACCGCCGGGAACAAGCGAGGATTTTGATAACAGTTTAGGAAAAGCGCTTTACAGAAGGGAATATACAGAATACAATGAAAGTGTTTCAGGAAGAGTTGTGACGCTTCGGACTGAAGGAAAAGTGAAAGTTGAGAAGAGAGAGGGAGAAGTGTGATGTGGTTCAGGAAGAGAATGCTTGCAGGTATCCTGGCTGCGGTTGTGGCGGTTTCGTCTGTACAGCTTCCGGCCAGCGTAGTTTACGCCGAGGAGACAGTTGAGGGAAATATATCCGATGTTGTGTCAGAGACTGCGGATCAAACCGGCGGGAGGATTGAAGAAGAGGGACAGGATAAGGGAGAGACGGAAGAGACAGAGGAAACAGAAGAGGCAGGCAGCGGCGGCGAATCGGTAAAACCGGAAGACGACGGTGGGGGATTGTCGGAAGACGGCAGCAGTGAGTCAGAGACGACGGAAGATGGCGGCAGTGAGTCTGGAACAACGGACGAGGACACGGATGTGCCGGGAAAGGCGGAGGACGGAAGCGATCAATCTGCAGATCCGGAGGAAACTGACGATAAGGGCAGTGATTCTGAGGTGACGGAACCTTTAGGCGACGAAGAGGGAGGAACAGAGGATTCTGCCGGTGAGACAGAGGAGCCGGAGGAGGAACAGCAGATCTCGGGGAATGATATTCCGGAGTCCGGGACAGCGGAAGGCGCATCGGAAGAAGGCGGTGGACGCGGTATTTTAGCGACGACAGGGGAGGCGCTGGATCTGGCAAATCCATCGGCGGAGTATACGGCGCTGGACGGGTCAAAGATCAGTTCAGCGGCGCAGGGCCAGCCGAAGCTTTTAATATTTTACAGTAATACATGTTACAACAGTCAGACTACGATCAGAGGGATCAGCCAGAAGATCAGAGCGTTTGCCGGGGTGGATATATATGGCATAGAAACCAACAAAAATACAAAAGAAGAGGTGGAGGATTTCCAGGCACAGTATGGGTGCAAAGAGATCGTCTTCTCCTACGATACAGGCAGGCTGAACCAAAGCAGTATGTGGGAGTATGCACGGACAGGTGGGGTTGTGGAAGATAACACGGTCACATGGCCGGTGATCGCCTACATTGACGCGGATAATCGTCTGCAGTATGTGACCAAAGCGTTGAAGTCGGCAGATGAAGTGCTGTCCAATCTGGAACAATACTGTGGATTCAAAGCCGGGAATGAGGAGAGTTATACGATCACCTATGTCCTGGGCGGCGGCACAAACAGCACGGAGAATCCCTCTTACTATACTCCGGAGACAGAGACGATCATACTGCAGGATGCTGTCTGGGCGGGACATCAGTTTGAGGGCTGGTATAAGGATCCGTTCTATTCCGTCAGAGTGAGGGAGATCGCCAGGGGAAGTAAGGGAGATCTGACACTCTATGCGAAATGGAGTGCCGCATCGGGAACGGAAATACCGGAGATTGTCATAACACCGTCTGAGGGCAATGTAGTCATGGGATTTTCAGGTTCCTATTACACGGAAAGTGCGGATAAGATCCTGAAGCGATTGAATGAGATCAGATGGGAGGCCTGTGAGCAGGGGGTGCGCAATCCGTTGACGGACACTCCGCTGACAAAGGCGGATTATGTGCCGCTGCAGTGGTCGTCGGATCTGGAAGCGATCGCAAGACTGAGGGCGGCTGAGGCAACCGTCAATCAGGATCATGAAAGACCGAACGGGAAGTCATGCTTCAGCGTATCGACTTCCAATGGCGAAAGTTCTTATGGGGAGAATCTGGCGTGGAATTACAGTGGACTGATGGCGGGAATAGAACAGTGGTATGATGAGAAACAGGATTGGGTAAATCAGACAGCAGGAGCGGTAACGGGTCATTACACCAGCATGATCAGTCCTGATTTCCGCAGTGTCGGTGTCGGTGCGTTCCGGCTTTCCAGCGGCGGCTGGTATGCCGTTGCCCAGCAGTTCAGCTATAAGGATACACTGGATGCCAATAAGAACCCGAGTCAGGGTAACTGTGTACAGGATATAGAGATACAGGGAAGCAAGGTGGCGGCATTTCGATTTGGCAAGGATATTGCTACATTCCTCAGAGAAGGGGCCACTTATCAGATTCCGCTCGATGTCTCCGTGAAGTACGAGGACTATTATGGAGAGGACAAAACTTACAGCGGACCTTACCGGGCAGGCGGGACCTGGCATTCTTCCGATGTGGCGGTGGCTACAGTAGACGGTAAGGGAATGCTGTGTGCCGGAACGAAAGGAGCGGCAGACATTTCCATCAAAGCCGGGAACAGGGAGGCGACGGTTACATTTACGGTATATGGACAGGATGAAAATCTTTTTACCATTCAGAGTCCCGATACCACGACTTACAAAGTCGGTGAAAAGATCAAAGTGGCGGGCGGGAAGGTAAGCTATGAGCCGGTGCCGGGTAAAGGAACCGTGACAACGGACATGACAATGGATATGATCAGTGGATTTGATTCCTCGAAACCGGGCATTTGTACGGTAAGTGTCAGTTATGGCGGTTACAGGGCTGATTTTGATACATTGATCGTGGAGGAACCGGAAGTTCAGGCGGCCTGCGGGCAGAGGCTCAGGGAGGTTGCGCTGCCGGAATGCGATCACGGAACCTATTCATGGCAGGACGATACGCTGGTATTGGATCAGACAGGTGTCCGTACGTTCACAGCCGAGTTTACACCCAATGATCTGGATAAATTTCAGAAGCGAACAGACATACAGGTGAAAGTTACGACGCAGATGTCGCTGGGAAGCAGCACGCAGGTAGCTTTTAAAAACAATGTATTTACCTACAATGGGACAGAGCAGGAACCGAAAGTGGTGGTATCTGTCGCAGATACCGTATTGACAGAAGGAAAAGACTATGAGCTGACCTATGAAAATAACAAAAACGCCGGTACAGCCACGGTGATTGTACAGGGTATCGGTCTTTATCATGACAGTATCAGCAGGAATTTCGAGATCGAACCTGCGCCGATTGTGGTCAGGGCAAAGGATATGACGATTCTGACCGGTGCAGAGGTTCCTTCTGCTAATGCGTATGCCTATGAAGTGAATGGTCTGATGAAGGGGGATTCGCTGCTGAAAAAGCCGGTTCTTTCCTGCGATATCGTCAGCACTGAGAAAACCGGATGCTACGATATTATTCCGGAGGGAGCGGATGCCGGGCCGAATTACGTGGTATCCCATGAGAAGGGAAAACTGACGGTGGCCCGTGAATACGTTTCCTGTACCGTGCTGTTTGACGTACAGGGTCACGGCAGCGCGCCGGACAGTCAGGTTGGCATTAAAGTTGGCGGTACGGTGGAGAGACCTGAAGAACCGTCGGCGGCCGGCTATCGGTTTGCCGGCTGGTATTGCGACAGTGCGTGCGTGAAAGAATGGAATTTTGATACGGATATCGTGCAGAGCGATATGACGTTGTATGCGAAATGGCTTTGCGAGAGTGGAGCAGGCAGCTTTGCAATGCAGGAAATAGTCGATGTATATTATACAGGGAAAGCGTGTAAACCGGCGGTAAGTGTTTATGATGGCGACACGCTGCTCAGGGCTGGCAGAGATTATCAGATCAGGTATTACAATAATGTCAATGCCAATAAGGACAATATGCGCAGGAAGGGAAACGGAGCAGGCGCCTTTTTCCAGGAGAAGCTTCCCTACGTGGAAATCAGCGGAAAGGGAAATTATTCGGAGAAAGTCAAAGTAAACTTCAATATCCTTCCCGCATCCATCGGAGACGGCAACGGGAATCCGGCTGATGGTGTGACATTGAAAGTATCAGACCAGCTTGCGAAAGCGACGAGAGTACAGAGGCCCTTTTCTTCCATCAAATGCGGTAGAACGATGCGAAAAGGGACGGACTATAGCGTGTCCCTGTTGGTGGAGAACGGCCGTGATCAGACCGGCAGGAATCTGCCGACGGGAATGCTGCTGGAAGAGGCTGCTGTTCCTGCCGGATACGAGGGGGTATTCCGGCTGATGATTCAGGGTCTGGGGAATTATGAGGGAAATATCAGCAAGCAGGTTTATATTGCAGATAAAACCCATCTGATCAAGAATGCCCGGATAACGCTTGGCAAAAACGTAAAAAATATTTCCTTTAACGGTGAGGCAGTAGAATTGACCCCGGCGGAACGTGATTCATCGGATGTATTTACGGTAAAATGTGGCGGAGAGTTCCTTCGCTATAACAGAGATTATACCGTGAAATACCGCAATCATGACCGGGTTGGCAAGGCGGAATTGACCATTGTCGGGATGGGGGAATATGTCGGTGAGAAAACAGCAACGTTCAATATTAATGGGCGTACATTTAAATCAGGGACGGTGACGATAGACGATATAGAAGACAAGACGTATACCGGAATGGCTTTGACTCAGAATGATGCTTTTGTGCTTTACGGGAAAGGAACGAAGGACGAAAGAGCGCTGGTATACGGGACGGATTATACGATCAGCTACACGAAGAATGTTAATGCAGGTGTTGTGGTTATGACCTTTAAGGGAAGTGAGAAGGCCGGTTACAGCGGAAGCATTAAGAAATCTTTCCGTATTAATGCGGAGGATATCGCAGAGACTGAGCAGGCAGTGGGCATGAGGGATATAACTGTCAGTTACGCTAAAGCAGGAGCCATGCCGACGGAGGAAGTCGTGCTTACCAACAAAGCTGGTATGAGACTGGTCAACGGAAAGGATTATACGCTTCGATATAAGAACAATAAGGCAGTGGCGGACAGGACGGACGAGAATCCGCCGGTGATTCTTGTGAAGGGAAAGGGAAATTATGCGGGAGAGATTCCGGTATATTTCAATATCGTCAGGAAAGATCTGACGGTAGATGAGATCACGATCAAGACATCTGCGACAGCTTATAAGGAGAACAAGGACGCTGATTATGAGTATAAGCCGTCGGTAAAGTTGATGGACGGAAAGAAACAGCTGCGTGCAGGAGTGGATTACGAAATCATGTATGTGAACAATACGCAGGCTGACTATGAAGCTTATCTGCAGAGTCTTGAGGGACGCGGGCGAAATGCAGCGGCTTTTGGTTTGACGCCGGAGCGGGGGATCGGTATGTCTGGAGGCCCGCAGGCTGTTATCATGCAGAAAGAAGGCAGCAATTACACGCTGCAAGATCCCCTTATTGTGCCGCTTATCGTTTATCGAAATAAGCTGACGAAATCGAACCTGAAAGTGGAGATCAAGGAGGCTGTTTATACGGGGGCGACGGTCAAACCCGAGGTGACGGTATATTATCAGAGCCAGGGAGATGGCAACCGGATACAGCTTGTGGAAGGAGAGGATTATTCGCTCACTTATGGAAGCAATATCGCATCCGGCAGGAATAAGGGAAGTGTTAAGATCAGTGGTATTGGACCGTATTATGGCGGAGATGTGACTGTGCGGTTTGATATCGGGAAGAAAGTGATTGCCTATTAGGCGGGAGAAGGATAGGAGAGAGGCTATGAAACGGATGAGAAAAAAACTGGCGTTATTTCTTGCGATATGCCTATTGTTTAACACATACGGAGGCAGTGCTTTGGCAGCAGAAGCCGGATCTGATAAATTAAAGACCCCGGAAGAACAGACGGGGAACACGGTGACGCCCGGCCTGGAAGATCTGGCAGGCGACACCGTGAGTGCCGGTAAGGAAGAAGAGTCAGATGGTGCCGGGGATGCCGGTACAGGAGAGGAAGCGGGCGGTACCGAGAACTCTGGTACAGGAGAAGAAGAGTCGGATGATACCGGGGATGTCGGTACAGAAGAGGAAGCGGGCGGCACTGAGAATTCTGATACAGGAGAAGAAGAGTTGGACGGTACCGGAGATGCCGACACGGAAGAAGAAACAGACGATACAGAGAGTGACGATTCGGAAGAGGATTCAGAAGAGGACGGTGAAGAGATTGATCCGGTAGAAGATTCTGAAAGCGCAGGCGACGAAGACGCTCTGGAGGAGCTCGTTACAGTCTCCGAGAATGATCTTCCAGGATATGATGCGGCCAGTGTAGAGACGGAAGGTAATTTCAGCTATACTTTTGACGAAAAGACAAATACGGTAACACTGAACGGATATGCAGAAGGTTATTCGGGTGGAGAGGTATTGAACATACCGGAGACATTGGGCGGGTATCCGGTGGTTGAGATCAAAAGCAGAGCGTTTGAGAAAAAGACAATCCTCACGACGGTAGTAATGCCGGACAGTGTTCAGGAAATAGGAGGCAGTGCATTCAGCGGCTGTCTCAATCTGGTGAGCGTAACATTGTCGAAAGGGCTGGTAAAAACAGGTAGTGACGTATTTAAAAACTGTACTGCTTTGACGGGGATTGAGATACCAAAAAGTCTGGAAGGCAGTACAGGTGGAATGTTTAACGGATGTACAGGACTGAGGAATGTAACTTTTGAAGAAGGCGTGACGAGAATAGCGGATCACCTGTTGCATAATTGTCCTGGAATAACAGAAATGATCATCCCCAATACAGTAACCGTCATCGAAAAGAATGCCTTTGACAGCTGTGCTAATCTGGCACAAGTGACGATACCTGGCAGCGTGGCAGTAATAGAAACAGGAGCATTTGCCGAGTGTGGCTCTTTGCGGAAAGTAGTGATTCCAGACAGTGTCACGGAAGTTGGTTCAAGTGCATTTTATAACTGCGTTAATCTGGCAGAAGTTATTTTGTCAAAGCATCTTGCAACATTGGGATTGAATGCTTTCAGTAAGTGCAGTGCATTGACAAGTATCGAGATTCCCAAAAGCCTGGAGCAGACGACATTGTCGTTAGACGGCCATGGTGGGGTGTTTAGGGAATGTGGCAATCTGAAGAGTATCAGTTTTGAGAATGGTACGACCCAAATAGTCAGGTGGATATTTGCATACTGCGACGGGTTGGAGGAAATTACTATCCCCGATACGGTAACGAAAATTGGAAACGCTGTTTTTTACAGTTGTAAAAATTTGAGGACAGTCAACATTTCCGGTAATGTGACGGAGATAGGAAGTTCTGTATTCAGAGAATGTCTGGCTCTGCAGGAGATCGTCATACCGGACAGCGTGACGTCTATCGGTACAAATGCCTTTTATGGTTGTGTCAACCTGTCGAAGGTTACTTTGTCGAAGAATCTGAAAAGTCTGGGGTATCATGCCTTTTACGATTGCAATGCTCTGACTGCGGTGGAAATACCGAAAAGTCTTGAGAGGGCTGAAACGACAATGGAAGGGTCCGGCGGTGTTTTCGTAAACTGTACGAGTCTTAAAAGTGTCAGCTTCGAAAGTGGAAGGACAAAAATACCACGTTATTTATTTGCATATTGCAGGGGATTGGAAGAAATTGTCATACCAGATACTGTGCAGACAATCGAAAGCAGCGCTTTCAGGGGCTGTGTGAATCTGACTAAAATTGATCTTCAGGATGGATTGACTCAGATAGGGAATTCTGTCTTTTTGGACTGTTCTGCTTTAAAGGATGTTGTAATTCCGGAAAGCTGTACGACAATCGGAAATTCCGCTTTTGAAAACTGCATCAATCTGGCTTCAGCGGTACTGCCATCCAAATTAGATAGAATTTCTGAAGGACTTTTCAGGAACAGCGGTGTTAACAAGATTGATCTGCCGGATACAGTCAGCGTGATAGAGGTAAATGCATTTCGGGAATGTGCCGCCCTTACGGAAATTAAAATGCCGGCGAACCTGCAGATAATTGAAAATTACGCCTTTCAGGGCTGTACTGCACTTGCTGCGGTAACGTTCCCTGAGAACCTGCAGTCGATCGGCAGAAATGCTTTTAGTAATTGTAATGCACTGACGGCAGTCACGATTCCTGACAGCGTCAGGAGTCTGGGGGATTATCTGTTTGCTGAGTGCGAACTGCTTCGGGATGTAACACTGGGCACGGGTATTACGATCATTCCTTCCTACGCTTTTAATCTTTGTCCGTCATTGACTAAAATCGTGATTCCGTACTATGTTACGACGGTCAAGGCAAATGCATTTACGAATTGTACTTCTCTTACGGAAGTTACGATTCCGCGGGCGGTAACGACGATCGCGGCAAATGCATTCAGCTATTTTGACAGATTGACGATCTATGGCGTTTCCGGAACCTATGCGGAGACCTATGCAAATACTCAGGGTGCAACCTTCGTAAATCAGGAGAAGAAAGCAACGGAAGTACGGCTCAACAAGACGGAATTGAAGCTGGCCAACGGCAGGAAAACGAAGCTGGTCTTGAGCGTAACGCCTTCGGACTTCACGGATGAAGTATCATGGAAGAGCAGTGATGAGAAAGTGGTGCAGGTTGCAGATACGGGAGAGATCACGGCATGGTCGCTGGGGATGGCAACGATAAAGGTGACGGTTGGCGATGTCAGTGCATCCTGCAAGGTTACCGTGACGCAGCCGGTCACTTCCATCAGCCTGAATATAACTTCACTTGTTCTGGAGGCAGGAGATACGCAGAAGTTGACGGCCACGGTATCGCCTTCCTCGGCGGAGAATAAAGAGATCACATGGAGTACGTCGAACGAAGAGATTGTTACCGTAGATGAACAGGGGCTGGTGACGGGACATCGGAAAGGAAGCGCGACAGTCACGGCGACAGCACAGGATGGAAGCGGTGTATCCAAAAGATGTGAGGTGGAGGTTAAGAACAGCGGTTATATCTGCAGTAGTGTGGAGGAGTTGGAAAGCCCGCACAATTATCCCAATAACTGCTCGGACTTCTGGCTGTATACAAAAGAAGGTGCAGAGAGTCTTTGGGTAACTTTTGACGGAAGAACGATGGTGGAGGAAGACTTTGACTTCATCTATATTTTTGACGGATCGAAGAAACAGATCGGCAGGTATACTGGAGCTGAGCTGGCGGGAGAGACTGTGGAAGTGCCCGGTGATACTGTCAGAATCAAACTGGAATCGGATGATAAGACCAGTGCGTGGGGATTTAAGGTGACCCGCGTGATGGGGACTGGAAATGTAGAGAATGATGAATATCAGGTGACTTTTGATACACAGGGCGGTACGATGATTTATCCGGTGGCCGTGGAGAAGAATACACCGGTATCGGAACCGGAGAAGCCTGTGAAACCGGGATTTGTATTTGTCGGATGGTATCTGAACGGTGAGCCATACGACTTTGCACAGCCGGTAGTCGGCAATATGATACTCAGAGCCAAATGGGTGATCGATAAGACGGGGCCGGGACCGATAGAGACACCGCCCGTGCCGGAGGAGGACAGACCGGCAGACGGCAGTATACCGGAAGGGCTCTGGATTGCGGGAGTTAAAGATCAGGTGTACACCGGGAAAGCGCATAAACCGGAAGTGCGTGTTTATGACGGAGCGCAAAGATTGCAGGAGAAGACGAATTATACGATCAGCCATAAGAATAATACCAAAGCCAATGATGCCACGGATGGAAGTAAGGCACCCATGGTCATGGTTAAGGGGAAAGGCAACTATGCCGGGTCTGCGACCGCAGTCTATAAGATCAATGCGGTAGACCTGAATGATGAGCAGGTATTTATTCCGGATATCACGCTGGCTTATAATGGAAACGTGCAGAAAAAGGCACCGACAGTAACTTTTAATGGTAAGAAACTGTCGGCGAAGCGGGATTACACGGTGGCCTATGTGAATACGGAAAGCGGGGCGTATCAGCAGACCGGGACCTATCAGGTGAAGCTTACAGGTACGGGCAATTTCACGGGTGAAAAGCTGATTGATCTGGAGATCACGGATAAGAAGCTGATAGAGAAAGCAAAATACGTTAAGATTCAGGAGAAAACTTATGAGGGCGGCGGAGAAATCCGCTTGTCATCTTCGGAATTGATATTGTATATGCAGTCGAGGAATGAACCGTTGGTCGAGGGTACGGATTATACGGTCAGCTATGAGAACAATCTGGAGATCGGAACGGCAACAGCGGTAATCAAGGGCGTAGGAAGCTATGCGGGAACAAAGAGAATACCTTTTAAGATTGTCGGTACAGCGATAAACAGCGCCAGAGTAGATGGAATCGTGGATAAGATCTACGACGGTACGGAGCAGAGTCAGGATATTACGGTGTGGGTAGAAGGGACCCGGCTGGAACCGGAACGGGATTATACGGTTACCTACAGCAACAGACAAAATGTGGGTAAGGCAAGTGTGGTAATACAGGGGATCAATGCCTACAGCGGTACCGTGAAGAAGACCTTTAAGATCACGGCTTATGATCTGGAGAAAGACGAGCGGAATCTGATCAGTGGTACGATGACGGGTCTTACGGTCAAGTATGTAAAGGGTGGCTGTAAACCGGAGCCGGTGATCAAATTTGGCGAGACGGAACTGAAAGCCGGTACGGATTATACGCTTTCTTATCAGAATAACAAGAATACGGCGGATGCTTCCGCAGAGAAAGCTCCTGTCATTAAGATTAAGGGAAAGGGCAATTTTAAGGGTACACGGACAGAGAAGTTTTCCATCACGGCGAAAAATCTCGCCGATGCGGAATGTCCTGTGAGCATCGCGGTGGAAGATAAAGCGTATGCCAGGGGCGTAGGGAAATATGTCAGCAAACCGGTTTTGACAGATACTGACGGCAAAGTCCTGAAAGCGGGTACGGATTATGAAGTTACCTATACATTGGCGGACGGCATTACGAAACTTGATAAAAGGAGTACGGTGAAAGAAGGGGCCTATATCTGTGTTACGGCCAGAGGAAAAGGAAAGTACGAGGGAACTCTGATGACTACATACCGCATAACCAGGTCGAGTTTCACGAAGGCTTCCATTAAAGTTACGCCGAAAGAATATACCGGCGGCTATGTTTATCTGACAGGCGAAGACGATTTGACCGTTACGGTGGGGGCAACGAGACTGACTTACGGAAAGGATTATGAGATTCTGGAAGACAGCTACGTGAACAATGTCAGGAAAGGAACTGCCAGTGTTAAGGTCAGAGGTCTGGGCGACTATGGCGGAACGAAGACGGTGAAGTTTAAGATTCAGGCGAAAAAGATGGAGTCCTTCAGTGATGTTGTCAGAAGACAGTTACTTCTATTTAGGTGATATGATGTTATAAAATAGAAATGTTTGGAAAACAACTCCTGTTCATGGGAGTTGTTTTCTGTTAGAAGAAAACGGAAAATAATATGCTTTCCTAAAGGGAGCATGGCTGATATAATAGGGCGTAAAGAACTGCCAGGGTGAGAAAGAACGGGCAATTCCGGTGAAAACGAGAGGAGAAAAGAGGATGCAGATTAATTACAACGAACAGAACAGGGTGTTTAAGATAGATACGGAACATACCAGTTATTGTATCGGTATCGTGGACGAGGAGAATTTTGTCGGACATATCTATTATGGAAGGAAACTGTCGGATGACAATCTGGTCTATCTGATGCGGACGGGGGAGCCGCCTTTTGTGCCGTCGAAGAATAACCGGGACAGGACTTCCTTTCTGGATACCTTTCCGATGGAGTATACGGGCCACGGGCTGGGAGATTTCCGGGAAGGCACTTTGATGGTGCGGACGGCGGGCGGTCATTCGGGCGTGTCGCTGTCTTATGTCTCACACAGGATTTACGACGGAAAAGAGGAACTTGCGGGGCTGCCGGCGACTTTCGGGATGGCGGATACGTGCAGGACGTTGGAACTTACCTGTGAAGATAAGGTGCTGGGGCTGCAGGTGATCTTATCCTACAGTATCTTTGCAGATAACGACGCTATAGCGCGGAGCGTGCGGGTGGTGAACGGCGGGAAAGAGGCGCTTTATCTGACGAAGGTTCTCTCGGCCTGCATCGACATGGACAATGAGGAGTATGAGATGATCACGCTGCCGGGTTCCTGGGCGAGAGAGCGGATCATACAGACGCGTCCTGTTTTAAAGGGCAAACAGGGGGTATCTTCGGTGCGGGGAGAGTCCAGCCATCAGGAGCACCCTTTTATGGCATGGAAAAGGAAGACGACTACGGAAGAGGCAGGGGATATCTATGCCATGAATTTTGTCTATTCGGGTAATTTCATGGCGCAGATCGAAGGGGATCAGTCCGGCAGTATGCGGGCGTTGATGGGCATCCATCCGCAGGATTTTTGCTGGAAGCTGGAGCCGGGCGATGCCTTTCAGGCGCCGGAGGTGATCTGTGTGTATTCCGCGGAAGGTATCGGCGGCATGAGCAGAACCTTCCATGACCTGTACCGCAGACACCTGATCCGGGGTGAATATAAGGATAAAAAGAGGCCGATTCTGATCAACAACTGGGAGGCAACCTATTTTGATTTCGATACGGACAAGCTGCTTGCCATCGCGCGGGAGGCGTCCGCGCTGGGCATCGAGATGCTTGTTATGGACGATGGCTGGTTTGGCTGCCGCAATGACGATAATTCCAGTCTGGGAGACTGGCAGGTCAATGAGGAGAAGTTAAAGGGCGGCCTGAAATATCTGGTAGACGAGGTCAATAAGCTGGGGATGAAGTTCGGCATCTGGCTGGAGCCGGAGATGGTATCGCCGGATTCCAACCTGTACAGAGAACATCCGGACTGGGCGTTTGCCATTCCGGGCAGGACGGGGAGCTTATCCAGAAACCAGTATGTGCTGGATCTGACCAGACAGGAAGTGCGGGACTGTGTGTATGATATGATCGCATCGGTGCTGCGCAGTGCGAATATTGAATATGTGAAATGGGATATGAACAGGCAGCTGTCTGATATGGGAAGCTGTGGCCTGCCGGCGGACAGACAGGGAGAGCTGTTCCACAGACAGGTGCTGGCGGTGTATGAGCTGCAGGACAGACTGACGAGGGAATTCCCGCACCTGCTTTTGGAGAACTGTTCCGGCGGCGGGGCGAGATTTGATCCGGGTATGCTCTATTACAGCCCGCAGATCTGGTGCTCCGACGATACGGATGCGGTGGAGCGGCTTTCCATCCAGGCGGGTACGGCGATGGTATATCCATTGTCCACCATGGGGGCGCATGTGTCCGACTGTCCCAATCATGCGCTGGGAAGGACGACACCCTTTGAGACGAGGGGATATGTGGCGCTGGCGGGCACCTTCGGTTACGAGCTGGATGTGACGAAAATTCCGGAGGCAGACCGGGCCATGATCCCGGAGCAGACGGCGATGTATCATAAGTACAATGACCTGGTGCGTGAGGGAGATTATTACAGGATTGCGCATTATGCCGAGAACCATTATTATGACTGCTATGAGGTGGTGGCGAAAGATAAGAGCGAGGCGCTTGTCACATACGTTCAGGTGCTGAACCGACCGAGTCACCACAGCAGACGGATCAGGATCCCGGGACTTGACCTGACGGCGGTCTATGTGATCGAGAATGCACAGGACTGGCCGGAGATCGGGCAGACGGAGTATCGCGGAGATGCGCTGCAGTTCGCGGGGATCAATGTGCCGCCGCTGTGGGGGGATTTCAAGGGGAGATTACTGCATCTTGTGAGAAAGCAGGCGATGTAAAGTCGGCATGACAGTCAGAATAGAGAACGAAATGAGGGAAAAACCTCACGAGTCGCATGAAGAGCGGGGTTTATGACAGTCAGAACAGAGAACGATATAAGGGTGAAAGGCAGGAGTGACAGAATATGGTGGTACAGAAGTATAAAGATATGTTACAGGGCAAATCGGTGATCCGGCAGTTGTCGGAGTTCGCGACGGCCAGGGGCGCCGAGATCGGGTATGAGAATGTATTCGACTACAGTCTGGGGAATCCGTCGGTGCCGGCTCCGCAGGCGTTTACGGAGACGATGATCCGTCTGCTGCAGGAAAAGGATCCCATGGAGCTGCATGGCTACAGCCAGAGTCTGGGAATCCCGGCGGTGCGGGAGAAGGTGGCGGCGTCGTTGAATAAAAGGTTCGGCATGCAGTATACGGGAAATCACATTTTCATGACCACGGGGGCGGCGGGAGCCATTGCCCATGCGGTGCGGTGTGTGAGCCAGCCGGGGGATGAGATCCTGACGTTTGCACCCTATTTTCCCGAGTATGGGCCTTATATTAACCTGACGGGAGCCACACTCAGAGTGGTGCCTGCGGATACGGAGCATTTTCAGGTGAATCTGGAAGCGTTTGAGGAGATGCTCACGGAGAAGGTGGCGGCGGTGCTCATCAATACGCCCAACAATCCTTCGGGGACGGCCTACTCCACCGAGACAATCAGGCAGATGACAGCGATTATGACGAAGAAGCAGGAGCAGTACGGACACGATATCTTCCTGATCTCGGATGAACCTTACAGGGAGATTGTTTTTGCAGGGGTGGATGCGCCGTATCCTTCGAAGTTCTATGACAATACGTTGTCCTGCTATTCTTTCTCCAAATCCCTGTCCCTGCCGGGAGAGCGGATCGGGTATGTGGCGGTGAATCCGGCCTGCACGGATGCGGAGCTGATCAGCGCGATGTGCAGCCAGATCTCCAGAGGAACGGGGCACAACTGCCCGCCTTCCATCATACAGCTGGCGGTGGCGGAGGTGCTGGACTTAACGTCGGATCTGTCGGTCTATGAGACGAATATGAACATTTTATATAAGGAACTTACCGACCTGGGCTTTACGTGTGAAAAGCCGGGCGGCACTTTTTACATGTTCCCGAAGGCACTGGAGGAGGATGCGGTGGCGTTCAGTGAGAAGGCGAAGAAGTATGACCTGATTCTGGTGCCCAGCGACAGCTTTGGAGTGCAGGGGTATTTCCGGATTGCCTACTGCATCGGCACGGAGAAGGTGGAGCGTTCACTGGATGCCTTCAGAAGATTTGTGAAAAGTGAATATTAAAACATGAACCGAAAGTACCACATCTAAATCTTTGCATTGCGGCATAAATAAATATAGTATGGAAGTATAGTAAACGACATAACAAATTTCTGTTTCCGTCTCTTGCAGGAGCCATATACG